>Ga0116164_10002480_pt1 | contig 13182 bp, 11 predicted proteins | sample AD_UKC109_MetaG_FD_89888 | JGI IMG/M metagenome (GOLD analysis project Ga0116164, IMG submission 89888) | Active sludge microbial communities of municipal wastewater-treating anaerobic digesters from Hong Kong - AD_UKC109_MetaG | ecosystem: Engineered > Bioreactor > Anaerobic > Digestate... | reverse complement strand
CCCACCTCCGCCCTCGACCCCGAGCTGGTCGGCGAGGTGCTGGCCGTGATGAAGAAGCTCGCAAGCCAGGGCATTACCATGCTTGTGGTTACCCACGAAATGGGTTTTGCCCGCGAGGCCGCCGACCGCGTGATTTTCATGGATGCCGGCCGCATCGCCCAGCAGGGCCCGCCCGAGGACATCTTCGTCAACCCCAAGGGCGACCGGCTCAAACAGTTCCTGCAAAGCATACTTTAGGGCACGATAGGGGCTCCACCCCTATCACCACGGCAAGGGCGTTGCCCTTGGCCCAACCAAAAGCCGCGCGATCGCGCGGCTTTTGGTTGTTTCGTCATGATTCTATTCGGCTTTGAGGTATAATCTGATGTATACGAGAAAGATACTTGGAGGTTCACCATGGTCACTGAGCGTTTAGATGAAGCTAAAGTATTAGTTGAACGGCTTCTACAAAGTAAAATTTACCTCTTCTCCGATTTAAAGCCGTCCGATCTTGAAAACCGTCTTGCTGCTGTTTATGCAATTTTTCGTAAAGAAGATCCACAGGCCCTCTATGTCGGCCGTACAAAGAATATTCGGCAGCGTATGTACCAAAACCACCTAATGGGGCCAACCACGAATGCGCGCCTAAAAAAGTACCTCATTCAAGACAAAGCCATATCCGAAGTGACCGATGTGGAAAGCGCCAAGCGCTATATTATGGAATATTGTTATTTTCAGTTTATCCACGAACCAAACATTGAACCCAGAGGGCGCATTGAAGGGTTGTTCAGTTTTATACTTGACGTTCGCTATATCCATAAAGAACATTGATCAATATCTGTAATAACGAATTTTGTAGCATTCTTGTTTGTCATAGAATAGTAAGTAGATCACATCAGGCAAACGATGAATGAAGACCCCGTACGATATCGAGGCGAATTTTCATCAGGTTGCGCATACGGGGACCGCAGTAGTAGCAGCGCTACATCAAGGCCCCCGTATGCGCAAGATGGTGGAAAGGCGGCCGGCAGCGTGCGGGGGATTCGTTCAGCGTTTGCCTGTACCTAAAATCCCACCAGCGCCATTTGCTGTTCCTTGCAGGAGTGCATGGGGCGCTCGGTCACGGTATCGAGCTGGCCGATCTCGCCAAAGAGCAGCGGGGAGGCCGGGTTGTGGCTGCGGCGGTTTTTGGCGATTGCAGAGGCCGAATCGTTGGCATAGCAGTACCGGCAGGCATTGGTGCAGGAGTTGTACATGCCGATATCCGCGCTCTGCACACAGCCGCAGGCAGGGCGCTGGTTTCGGTCCTTTTGCAGGTCCAGGCGGCAATCCAGCAGCGTTTCAAACAGATCGCCGTCCACGCAGTGCGCGGGCGCAACGCCGCAGGAAGACAGATCAAGCTCCTGTGCGCAGGCGCTCATTTCCATGCCGCAGGAACGGGCAATCTGGCTGAGCGTCCCGGTCATGGAAAGCTTTTCCCCGGCGGAAAGCTCCCGTGCCTTGAGCAGCTCCCGGTTGCGGCGTACGTTTCGGTAATCGGTGTCCAGAAAGCTGATGACCACCTTGTGCGTCGTGCCCTCCAGAAGCCTTGCCATCATTTCAAACGTGCGCAGGTGGGTATCCACCGACCAGTTGTGGTTAACGAGTATCGGATCGTAACGCCAGATCACGCGCCGCGGGCCAACCTGCTGCGAAAGCCTGTGAAAGGTGTTCAGGAGCTTGATCTTTACGGGAAGATTGGGTTCGATATCCTTGCCGTAGGGCGTAAGCGTAAACTGGAAATAATACGCGTAGTCGCGCAGCTCCTTGAGGCGCGGCATCATCGGCGCGGGGTTCTTGGTCCAGAACACAAACCCGTCGGCCACGTCCGGCGTCAGGCGGATTTTGCTGACCTGCAGGTGATTCATGGGGTTGCGCACACAGGCAAAGCCTTCCTGTACGCGCGTAAACAGCCAATCCGCGTAAAGCGCGGGGATATCGGTACGGCGACTGCAGCTGATGATCATAGCGCTCTCTCTCTCCTTTTGATTTGACTATAACACGAACATATGTTCGTGTCAACTGTTTTTTGCATTTATGCTAAAAATCAGCCCCAAAGTCCGTCGGTTTTTCCTTTGTTCTTGCTTGACAATTTTTTAACGATTCGGTATATTTATATCGATAAAAAAATAACAATTACGACCGACAGGAAGGAGGCCCAGCATGACAGGCGACAAACATCTGCCGCAGATCCCGCTGCCGACGCTCAAGCGCCTGCCGGTGTATTATCAGTATCTGGCGCGGCAGTCCCGCAAGGGCGTCGCCAGCATATCATGCGCCAGCATCGCCTCCGCCATGGGGCTGGGCGCCGTGCAGGTACGCAAGGATCTGCAATACACCAGTGCTGTGGGCCGCCCCAAAACCGGGTACCAGCTCAAAGACCTGCTGGCGGCGCTGGAAGAAACCCTGGGCTACAACAACAAAACGGAGATGTTCCTCATCGGCGTCGGGAGCCTCGGTAGAGCGCTGCTGCACCACAACCAGTTCGGGGACTACAACATCGGTATCGCCGCTGCGTTTGACGTCAACCCCGATGTGATCGGCACCGAGATCAACGATAAACCCGTATTGCCACTATCGAAGTTCCCCTCGTTATGCAGAAGGATGCACGTGAAATTCGGCGTCCTGTGCGTACCGGCCGAAGAAGCCCAAACCGTAGCGGACCTCATGGTCTCCTCCGGCATCGAGGGCATCTGGAACTTCGCCCCCATTACTCTGGACGTTCCGGAGACGGTGATCGTGCACAACGAAAACCTGACCGCGTCCCTTTCGATATTGCTCAACAAGTATAAGGAAGCGAGCGTGAATAAGCGTGCAGAACATCTTAGCCTTTGAAAAGGCCGGCCAAATCATCGAGAAGTACGGGTATAACCAGGCCAAATTGATCCCTATCCTGCAGGAAATTCAAAACGAGTACCGGTACCTGCCCGAGGAATTGATGGTGTATGTTGCCACAATGCTTGGCACCACCTCATCTCATGTATACGGGGTCGCGTCGTTTTACTCGCACTTCACCCTGAAATTGAAGGGCAAGTACGTGGTTCGTATTTGCGACGGCACCGCATGCCACGTGAAAAAATCCATGCACCTGCTGGACGCCGTCCGCAAGCACCTCAAGCTTGAAGAAGGCCAGAACACCACGCCGGACATGCTCTTTACCGTAGAGACCGTCGCTTGCCTGGGCACCTGCGGGCGCGCCCCGGCAATGACCGTTAACGGAGAGGTATTCGGGCTTTTGACCGATGAAAAGGCCGTGGCCGTTATCCAGGACATTCAGAAAAAGGAGCAGGCCAACCATGAGTGAAGCTGTCAATCTGTTAAAACGCGCGGAAACCTACAAGGAAAACGTCAAGGATATCAAAAAGCGCATTGTCGTATGCGCGGGCACCGGCTGCATCGCTGGCGGCGCGCTGAAGGTGATCGATAAATTTGAAGAGGTCATCAAGGCCAAAGGTCTCAACGTGGCCATGACCATCAACAAGCACGAGGACGGCTATCAGGTGTCCGGCAGCGGCTGCCAGGGCTTTTGCCAGATGGGCCCGGTTCTCACCATTTTGCCCGAAAACATTATGTACTGCAAAGTCACGCCCGAAGACGTGGAGGAAATCCTCGAAAAGACCATTTTGGGCGATACGCTCATCGACCGTTTGGTGTACACCCATAAACCCGATCAAAAATCCTATCCCAAAAAGGCCGAAATGCCGTTCTACCGCAAACAAAGCCCCGTGGTGCTCAAAAAGTGCGGCAGCATCGACCCCACGGACATCAACGAGTACATCGCCCTGGGCGGCTATGCGCAGGCTCTGCGCTGCACAACCATGACGGCCGAGGAAATCTGCAGCTTCATGATGGATTCCGGCCTCAAGGGCAGGGGCGGCGCAGGCTTCCCCACCGGCCGCAAATGGGATTTGACCCGCCAGAGCGTCAGCGATAAGAAATACATCATCTGCAACGGCGACGAGGGCGACCCCGGCGCGTTCATGGACAGCGCTGTCATGGAGGGTAACCCCCATTCCATCATTGAAGGCATGATGATCGCCGCCATGGCCATCGGCGCGGACGAAGGCTATGTGTACGTGCGTACCGAGTACCCCCTGGCCGTTAAGCGCATCCGCGCCGCCGTGAAGGCCGCGCAGGAAGCGGGCATCCTGGGCGACAAAATGCTTGGCACCGACAGGGCATTCAACCTCACCGTCATGGAAGGCGCCGGCGCATTCGTCTGCGGTGAAGAAACCGCGCTGATCGCATCCGTGGAAGGCAAGCGCGGCATGCCCACGCCCAAGCCTCCCTTCCCCGCGCAAAAGGGCCTGTTTGGGAAGCCCACCTCGATCAACAACGTAGAAACCCTCTCCACCGTGCCGGTCATCTTTGAAATGGGCGCGGACGAATACAAAAAGCTCGGCACCGCCGCTGCGCCCGGCACCAAAACCTTCGCCCTCACCGGCCATGTTTTGAACACCGGCCTGATCGAAGTACCGTTCGGCGAAACGCTGCGCACCATCGTGTATAACATCGCAGGCGGCGTCACCGAGGAAAACGGGGATATCTCCCCCGAAGGCCTCAAGGCCGTGCAGATCGGCGGTCCCTCCGGCGGCTGCCTGACCCAGGAGCACCTGGATATGCCGCTGGATTACCAGAACCTCAAAGCCATCGGCGCGATGGTCGGCTCCGGCGGTATGGTGGTTATGAACCACAAAACCTGTATGGTGGAAATCGCCCGCTACTTCATGGAGTTCACCCAGAACGAAAGCTGCGGCAAGTGCGTGGTCTGCCGCGAGGGTACCAAGCAGATGCTGGATATCCTCACCGATATCACCCAGGGCCGCGCCACCATGGAACAGCTCGCGCTTTTGGAAGAGCTGGCGCTGGTCGTGCAGAAGGTTTCGCTGTGTGGGCTGGGCAAATCGGCCCCCAACCCCGTGCTTTCGACGCTGAAATACTTCCGAGACGAGTACGTGGAGCACATCGTGAACAAGCGCTGCCCCACCGGCCAGTGCAAGGCGCTGCGGTCGTATTCCATTGACGCCGAAAAGTGCATCGGCTGCGGCGCGTGCGTGCGCAAGTGCCCCACCGGCGCCATCACCGGAGAGAAGAAACAGCCGCACATGATCGATGCCGCGAAGTGCATCAAATGCGGTGCCTGCATGGACGCCTGTAAATTCGGCGCCGTACTCGCGTAGGAAAGGGCGGAGACAGCTATGAAAACAAATCAAATCGTTACCGTTGATAATAAACAGGTCCCCATCGAGGGCGAACGCAACCTTCTGGAGCTGATCCGCAAGGCGGGCGTGGAAATCCCTACCTTCTGCTACCATTCTGAAATGAGCATTTACGCCGCGTGCCGCCTGTGCATGGTGGATGTCGAGGGCATGGGCATGGTCGCGTCCTGCTCCACAACGCCCACCCCGGGCATGGTGGTGAAAACCTCCACCCCGGAGATCCGCGAAACCCGCAAGATGATTCTGGAGCTCCTTTTGGCCAGCCACCAGGGCGACTGCCAAACCTGCCGCAAGGGCGACGACTGCAAGCTGCTGGCGCTTGCCAACCGCCTGGGCGTGCGCGATGTGCGCTTCAAGCGCAAGGGCCGCAACCTGCCGCTGGACCTTTCATCCCCGTCCATTGCGCGCGACCCCAACAAGTGCATTCTCTGCGGCGACTGCGTGCGCATTTGCTCGGAAATCCAGGGCGTGGGCGCAATCGGCTTTGCCCACCGCGGCGCGCACTCCATTGTCACCCCGTGCTTTGAGCGCGATATCGCAACCGTAGAATGCATCGATTGCGGCCAGTGCACCAAGGTCTGCCCGACCGGCGCTTTGACCATCAAGTCCGACACCACCGAGGTGTTCACCGCCATCCAATCCAAGGACAAGTACGTGGTCGCGGCCATCGCTCCGGCCGTGCGCGTAGCCATCGGCGAGGAATTCGGCCTGGAGACCGGCGCCAACGCCGTGGGCAAAATGGTGGCAACCCTGAAAATGATGGGCTTTGACGCCGTATACGACGTATCCTACTCCGCCGACCTGACCATTTTTGAAGAAGGCACGGAGCTTCTGGGCCGCGTGACCGAAGGCGAAAACCTGCCGATGTTCACCTCCTGCTGCCCCGGCTGGGTCAAGTTCATGGAGCAGTATTACTCCGATTACGCCAACAACCTGTCCACCTGCAAGTCGCCCCAGCAAATGCTTGGCTCGCTCGTGAAGGAAACCTTGCCCGATGTGGTGAAGAAAGACCGTAAGGATATCGTGTTCGTTTCCATCATGCCCTGCACGGCCAAGAAATTCGAAGCCAAGCGCGACGAGTTCAGGGTGGCTGACAGCCCGGACGTGGATTACGTCATCACCACGCACGAGCTGGCGCTGTTGATCCGCGAGCGCGGCATCATGTTCAACGAGATGGAACCCGAAGCCTTTGATATGCCCTACGGCTTTAATACCGGCGGCGGCGTGATCTTCGGCAACTCCGGCGGCGTCAGCGAGGCGGCCATCCGTTTTGCGGGCGAGAAGCTGACCGGCAAGAAGACCGATGATTACATCATCCGCGAGGTACGCGGCGAAGAAGGTATCCGCGAGGTGGAATACGACTTCTCCGGCACCAAGCTCAAGATGGCCGTCGTATCGGGCCTAGGCAACGCACGCAAGGTGATGGACAATATCAAGGCCGGCACCTCGCAGTACGACTTTGTGGAAATCATGGCCTGCCCCTCCGGCTGCATCAACGGCGGCGGTCAGCCCGTGAGCGCCGACCGGCTTGCGCGCCAGAAGCGCACCGAGGCCCTGTACCGCACCGATAAAATGCTGCAGCTCCACAAGTCGCAGGATAATCCCTACATCAACGACCTGTACACCAACTTCCTGGGCAAGCCGGGCAGCCACAAGGCGCACGAGCTCCTGCACACCCACTACCACGCCCGTTCGCGCATTAAATCCGACCGCATTGAAACGCCTGCCGAAACCGACAAGCTGCCGGTATCCATCTGCTTTGGCACGGGCTGCTTCATCCGCGGATCGCAGAAACTGCTCTCCCAGCTGACCAGCTTCATTTCGGCAAACGGCCTGGAAGACAAGGTATCGCTGGACGCGACCTTCTGCTTTGAGAAGTGCGACCAGGGACCCGTGGTGCGCATCGGCGACGAGACCATCACCCACTGCACGCGGGTGAAGGCCATCGAAGCCCTGACGGAAAAGCTGAATCTTCACGCAAACGCCTAACCCATCGCTCGCGCCGGGGCCTTGTGTGAAGACAGCATAAAGGAGACCCCCTATGAGCATCGTAAAAACGCTGGAAGCCATGTGCCGGGACTGTTACCGCTGCGTACGCGCCTGTCCCGTCAAGGCGATCGGCATCAAAAGCAACCAGGCGTTCATCAACCAGGATCGCTGCATCAACTGCGGCACCTGTGTGAAAACCTGCCTGCAAAAAGCAAAGGTCGACGAAAGCCAGCTGGATGACATCAAAAAGATCGTCAAATCCGGCGATGTGGTGGCCTGTGTCGCGCCCTCGTTCGCAGCCGAGTACCCCGGATACCTCCGCCGCCGTTTGGCGGCGGGGCTCCGCGGGCTCGGCTTCAAGCGTGTGGAGGAAACCTCCATCGGCGCCGACGCCGTGGCCGAATACACCAAAAAGCTGGCCGCTGCCACGGGGCGCGGCGGCATCGCCACAGCCTGCCCGGCGGTGGTGGATTATGTGCAAACCTATATGCCCGAGCACCTGGATTTGCTCATGCCCGTGGTATCGCCCATGATCGCGCACTGCAAGATCACCAAGGCACTGCACCCCGACATGCGCGCGGTGTTCATCGGCCCCTGCGTAGCCAAGAAAGCCGAAGCCCAGCAGGAAAAGTACAAGGGCATCGTCGACGGCGTATTGACCTTCAAGGAGCTCAACCAGTGGTTCCGGGAGGAAGGCATCGTGCTGGAGGAAATCTGCGATTCGGGCTTTGACCAGATCGGCCACCTGAACACCGCCAAGCTTTTCCCCCTGCCCGGCGGCATGATTAAAACCGCTGGCCTTGACGACAGCATCGATTCCATCAACATCGTACACACCTCCGGCTATGAAAACACCATCACCCTCCTGCACGCCGCCGTGGACTCCAAGGATCTGGAGATCATCGAGCCTCTGTTTTGCAACGGCGGATGTATCAGCGGCGCGGGCAACGAAAGCCAGAACAACATATTTGAAAAGCGCAAGGATATCATCAACTACGCGCATGAGAAGGACGATGCCGTCGGCGCCGAGGAAGCGATGCCGCCGGTAGACCTGTCCACCACCTTTGAAAAAACGCCCGTCAAGGGCGTGAAGTACACCGAGCAGGACATCCTGGACGTGTACGAGCATACCTACAAATCCGCACCGGAGAACCGGCTGAACTGCGGCGCCTGCGGCTATGCCAACTGCGAGGAGAACGCCATCGCTATTTTGAACGGCATGGCCGAGTACTCCATGTGCATCCCCTACATGCGCCGCCGCGCTGAAAACCGGGCCGACACCATACTGCACAACGCGCCCGAGGGCGTGGTCATCCTTGACGAGGGGCTGACCATTCAGCTTGTCAACCCGGCGTTTGAGAAATATTTCTCCTGCACCTCTGCGATCATCGGGCGGAAAATTTCCTATCTGCTGGATTCGACCATCTACGAGAAGGTCTTCGCCCAGCCGGGCAAATATCTGGAGTCGATCTTTGAATACCAGGGCAAGGAGTTCCACCAGGTGGTGTACTACCTGCCTGCCGAAAAGCAGTACGTCGGCATTTACATGGACCTTTCCAACATCAAGCTCAACGAGGCCAAAATCCAGTCCGCGCGGGACAAAACCATCCAGCGGGTGGAACAGCTGATCGCCCAGAACCTGGAGATGGCCCAGAAGATGGCCGACTACCTGGGCGAGAGCGCGGCGCGTTCGGAAACCCTGCTGGAAGAATTGATACAGTCCGATGAATGAACCGAAGCTGCGCCTGTATACGGAGCTACTGCTCAAACAGGTGAATAAAAAGCACTACCGGGAATGCGGCGATCAGGCGGAGATCGTCCGTACGATGGAGCATACCGATTTTGTCCTCGCCGACGGCGTAGGCTCTGGCAGCTATGCCAATATCGCCGCTCGCATGTGCATCAGCCGCGTGCTGCACCTGATGCGTTCGGGCATCTCCATTCACAAGGCCTGCGAGAAGGCCCTCACCCTCATGCACCGCGCACGCACCGAGCGGGTGCCGTTTGCGGCGTTCAACATCGCGCGCATCATGAAAAACGGCCAGCTCACCGCGCTCTCCTTCGAAGCGCCGCTGCCGCTTCTCATCCGGGACGGCATCGTGCAAAAGCTCCGCCCCACGCACTATACGATGTCCAACGAGGTGGTGACGGAGACCTCGGTGCTCCTCAAAGAGGGCGACTCCATGGTGTTCTTTACCGACGGAGTCACCCAGGCAGGGCTTGGACGCGGCCACGGCATGGGCTGGGGCACGGACGGGTTTATGAACCTGTACCAGAAATGTATCTCGGCGGGCATGAGCAACGACGACGCCTTTGACATGATCCTCATGAAAACCAAGTCGCTTTCGGGCAACATCCACGGCGACGATACCTCCATCGCCTTGCTCACACTCCGCAAGGCCAGCGTGATCAACATCCTCACCGGGCCGCCCGCCAACAAGATGGACGACGAGATTTTCGTCAAGCGCTTTCTGGCCTGCGATGGCCTGAAGGTGGTTTGCGGCTCCACCACGGCGGACATGGTTGCCCGTGTGATGGGCAAGCGCGTAAAAATGCAGAAAATCACCGATTCGCTCACCGCGCCGCCGGAATACACCATCGACGGTATCGACCTGGTGATGGAAGGCGCGGTCACGCTTAACCAGGTGTACAACATCCTTGAGGAGGATTTAAAGGGCGGCGAGGAGGGCGTGTGCAAGCTGTGCCTGTTCTTAAAGAATGCCGATATCGTGCGCTTCTTCGAGGGCCAGGCGGAAAACACCGCCCATAACGACATCACCTTCAAGCAGCTGGGCATTTTGAAGCGCGCCATCATCGTGCAGCTCTTGGACGAGAAGCTCAAAAAGATGGGCAAGGTCACGAAGATGGAGAAGCTGTAGCGGGTTAAATGCTTTAATTCATTTCCCTCGTTGTGTAACGATTGCTTTTCATACTGTAGTATCAAAAACAGCCATGCGCCGCATGGCTGTTTTTGCTTCTATGGTTTTCAAAGCGCTATCGGCCGGGCCGTTACTCGCTATCCGTATTCGCCTTCTGGTCCGCCTCGCCGCTTGCAGCCGGAGCCGCAGGTGCCGCTTCGTCGGCATCTTCCTCGGCGGTCTCCTCCGCTCTGACCTTGGGGTGACCCACGGACAGGACAAGGCGGTCGCTCTCTGTCAGGCAGGTTAAGCCCTCGGGCAGTTCCACGTCGGCGACGGTAACATGATCGCCCGGCACCATCTTGCTGACGTCAATGTTGATCGCCTGGGGAAAATCGCCCGGCAGGCCTTTCACATGCAGGGACTCCAGCTGCTGCAGCAGCTCGTAATTGTTGTGGTGCAGATCGTCGCGGCCGTGGATGTGGAGGTGGATATCGGCCGTGGTTTCTTCATCCAGCGAAATTCCCTGGAAGGTGATATGCAGAAAGTCGTATGTGCCCGGCACATACTGAATCTCACGGATCATGGCCGAGTAAGGCTTTTTCCGCCCAACCTGCAGCGTATACACGCCGGACTGCCCCAGCTGGTTGAAGGTCCTTCTGAATTCGTCATATTTCAGGGAAATGCTGACGGATGTATCGCCTTTGCGCGAGATGGAACCAGGCAAGAGCCCCTCTTTGCGAAGCCGTTTCGTGACTCCCTTACCGCTCTTTGCCCGTTCTTCGATCTTGAGTTTGGTGCTGTTGTCCATGTCATTTCCTCCTGTCTGGTGCGTTTCTCATTCCGGGAAATGCAAAGCAGCGCGTACTCTTTTGGCCGTCTTTTCATACTCCCAGTGATACTATTATAGCCGATCTTGTCAAGTTAGGCAAAAACGTTTCCCATTTTTATCAGGGCAGGAAGGTGAAGGATACCGTCCACTCGGCTATGTTGCCCTCATATCGACCGGCGTTTTCTTCAACTTGCAATATTCGGGTCAGCGTGAATCCGTTTTGAAGATCGTTAATGGCAATCTGATGTGTAATGCTGTCTTTGGCAGCATCAATGTATTTTTCATCGTACTCCGTAATCTCCGAAACGATCACAATGGTCTGCCCGGCTTCCAGCGATATGATATCTCCGTCTTCAACCATGATCTCGTCGATGCTGAAAACTTGCCCCCACTCATTCCCGACATGGTTATAGTTAGGACACGTACAAGCGATGTGTACAGTCATGGCTGCCGTCAGCGTCTCCTGCATCGCAGCTTGAGCGCCAGAGCTCCTATATGCGTGCGTTCCCTGCATAGATACGCCGTTTACACCGCTGGCCGAGATACTGCCAAGCGCGATAACACACGCCAGCGCAAGCACGCTTGACCTCAGCTTGATTGACGATCGATTTTTATCCATACCCCGTACCCGAAACGTCTGTCTGGAATGGCATCCTCATCTTCCGGAAACAAAGCGTAACTGCATTGTATCAGATCAGATTGTAAACGTAAACGTCGTTCCTTCACCCGGGGTGCTTTCCGCTTTGATCTCCATGCCGTGGCGCACGGCGATCTGCCGGGCAATGGCAAGCCCCAGGCCGGAGCCCTGGCGGTTTTCCTCCGACGGGGTTTTGCGGAAGCGGTCGAAAATATAGGGAAGCAGATCAGGCGCGATGCCCGCGCCAAAGTCGCGCACGGTCACGCGGGTTTGCGTCAGCGCAACCTCGATGCGGCTGTTTTCGCCCGAAAACTTCACCGCGTTATCCAGTACGATCAGGAACATCTGCCGCAGCCGCCCGTAATCGCCCTGGACGGTCACGGCATCCTCCGGCATTTCCCGCTTGATGGCGATGGTCTTTTTTTGCGCCATCAGGTCGGCGGCGTGCAGCGCATCGGAAAGCACATCCTGCAAAACCACATCGCTGCGCTCAATTTCAAAATCCGGGTTCTGGAGCTTGGAAAGCTCCAGCAGATCGTTGGTCAGGCGCTGCAGGCCGAGCGTTTCCCTAAGCATCTGCTCGTGATATGCCTTGACCTGCGCCGGATCGGTCACCACACCGTCGCGCAGCGCCTCCAGCGAGCCTCGCAGCACCGTGGCGGGCGTGCGCAGCTCGTGCGATACATTGGACAGGAACTCCATGCGCAGCTGCTCCTGCTGCTCCTTTTGGCGCCTGGCTTCCGATAATCTGTCGCTGAGCACATCCATGGCCTGGGCAAGCTTGCCGATCTCATCGGCACGGCGCACACCGGTTTTGGCGCTGTATTCGCCGCCCGCCAGGGTGAGCGCGGTGTTCTTCATCTGGTTGAGCGGTCTGCCAAACGCATAGCTCAGCCAAATAGCCAACAGCACGGCGATACAAAGCGCAATCGCGCCGGAGTAGATCAGCACCGTGGTGCCCTGCTGCGTCACCGCATGGATGCCGGATACCGCGTCGTGCATCAGCAGCGCGCCGTAAATTTCCGTATCCTTATAAATCGGCGCGCCCACGGTGATGGTCGGCGCCCCCAGCAGATCGGAAAACCCCCGGCTGACGACCGTTTCTCCGGCAAAGACCTGGTCCACCACATGATCGGCGTCCTCAGGCAGGTCCTGATAGACGATCCCCATCATGCGCCGCCCGGTGGTTAAAAAGTTAAGGTCCGCGTCCAGTACCCAGACGTCGACATCCAAAAGACCCAGCGCGGGCAGGTAAGCGCTCAGCCCCGTATTCATGCCCATACTGGCCGCGTTGCTGGACCCCTTGCCCATGCCCATGCCGGGGCTCGTGCCATTGCCCGCCGTTTCGCCGCTCACAGCGCCGGACAGGGTATCGGCCAGCGCCACGGCGCGCGCCGTCAGCTCCCGCTGGGTTTCCTCGGTCATGTTGCGGGTAAACAGCGTTTGAAACAGCACCCCGCTCATCACGGCAAAAATGCCAAGCGGAATGATGAAATACAGCAGCAGTTTTTGCGCGATGCGGTTACGCATTGTCGTCCGTCTCCAGCCGGTACCCTACGCCCCAGATGGTTTTGATCGCAAAGCCAACCGGGTTCGCGGCCTCCACCTTGGCCCTGAGGCGCTTGATGT
>Ga0116164_10002479_pt1 | contig 13187 bp, 17 predicted proteins | sample AD_UKC109_MetaG_FD_89888 | JGI IMG/M metagenome (GOLD analysis project Ga0116164, IMG submission 89888) | Active sludge microbial communities of municipal wastewater-treating anaerobic digesters from Hong Kong - AD_UKC109_MetaG | ecosystem: Engineered > Bioreactor > Anaerobic > Digestate... | reverse complement strand
TTCACATTTGCATCAGATTGAGCAGCCGGAGATTTATAAACAAGTGGTTAGAAATTTTCTGGATTTGATTGAATGAGTTAGAAGGAAAAAAAGATTATGATTCGTTTGTTTTTTTGTGCAATTTCCAGAGGAAATGGCTGGGCAGTTCGTGAACTGCCCCTACGGGCGGAAACTTCTAAGCTGAAATCGCCCGGCTGTAAGAAAATCAAACCAAAAAGCATGAAGTTTCCGCCTACGGGCGGAAACTTCTAAGCTGAAATCGCCCGGCTGTAAGAAAATCAAACCAAAAAGCATGAAGTTTCCGCCTACGGGCGGAAACTTCTAAGCTGAAATCGCAAAGCGATTTCAGCAGTTGACTTAACCCTGTTTATAATTATATAATATATATTGGAATACATATATTATATATCTTACTATACTATATGTCATTTTCATATATCTTAAAAAAGACAGGGAGGAAATGTATGAGAAAAGCTGTAATCAGTTTGGCTTTGTTCGCATTATTGGTTGCTGGTGTTTTTGGTTCTGACAAGATTTTGGTTTATATTTCAGGGCCGGAGAAGTTGGTTTCGGCTGTTGAGGCGGCTTTTGAGAAGAAAAACGGGGATGTAGTGGATGTTTATCATACGGGGTCGGGTCCGTTGCAACAGAAGGTGTTTACTGAGATGATGGCGGGGTCTATTCAAGCGGATATTATTTGGGGGGCTGAGCCTTTAATGTATTATTCTCTGAAGAACGCAGGGGTGTTGCAGGTGTATTATCCCGAACATTATGATCTTTTACCTGATGGGTTGAAAATGGGTGATGGCTATTTCACGGCGACAGGGGTTCGCTATGGAACATTGATTGTGAATAACACAAAACTTTCTAAAGAGGAATTCCCCGTTTCATGGGCGGATTTGAATAGAGAGGATTTTCGGGATCAGGTCGCCATGGCGGATGCTTCCCAGTCAGCGATGGCGTTTGCCCTTTTTGCCGCTTTGTTAAAAGTAGATGGGGGTGCAGGTATTCTCCAAATGATGGGAGAAAATGGCGTTTTTGTTACAAAAATGAATATGGATGCGATTTCAGTGGTACAATCGGGGGAGAAGTCTGTTTGTATTGCGCCAAGTGATGGTGCTTATCGTTTGATTAAAAGCGACCGGTCGAAGGGGTTGACATCATCGTTGTCCATCTGCTGGCCAAGTGAAGGTGCATTTGTTATTCAAAGGCCTATTGCGCTTGTGAAGAAGTCCAGGAGCGAAAGACAGTTGGATACGGCGAAGAGGTTTATGGATTTTGCCTTGTCGGAGGAATGCCAAAGATTGTCTGCTCAGTTTGGCTTTGAAACGGTTCGAAATGATCTGGATTTTGTGTTGTTTGAGAATATGAATAAGTTGTCTGTCGATTGGCAGGCGCTTTGGATCAATCAGGACGAGATATTGGAAGAATATTCTGAGTGGTTTATGTAAAGGAGTTTATTGAGATAAAGGATAGAAATCTGTGAAAGGAAAACGCAATTATCAAAAGTCGGTCATTTTAGCTTATTCCAATTTAATCCTTTTGTTGTTAATCGTCTTTTTTCCGCTGATTATGCTGTTGATAAACAGCTTCGGCGTGAATGTTAATTCTTTTCAGCCAACGATTCAGTATTACCTTCAGGCGTTTTCTGACAAGGGGTTTTTTAAGGCATTAGTCAATACCGGCTATTTGGGGATCGCAGTGACTTTATTGTCGTTGGTTTTTGGAGCTCTTTTGGCGTTTATCCTTGCGAGGACGGATATCTTTTTTAAAAAAGTGATTCGATATTTGATTTTGACCACTTTTATGATTCCTTCGTATATTATGGCCATGGCCTGGATCCAGTTATTGGGTGGCAGGGGATTGTTGAGTTTTCTTCCCTTTGACATTTACTCGCTTAACGGTGTGATTTGGGTCATGGTTTTTCACTTGTACCCCATGGCTTTTTTGGCTGTTTTTAATGCGCTCAACAAGATTGATGTGTCGGTTGAGGAAGCGGCGAGATTAGATGGATGCACACATATGCAGGCTTTTCGATACATGATCTTTCCCCTGATCAAACCTTCCTTGTTTGCCATCGGGATCTTTATTTTTGCGAAAACCATTGCCTGTTTTGGCGTTGCCGCCTTATTGGCCATTCCGTCCAAAGAATATATTTTGAGTACGTATATTTACAAGTCCATGAGCACATTAAAAATCCAGGTCGCTTTGGCTATTTCGGTAATCATGATGGTGGTGACTGCCGTTTTGTTTGTGATTCAGCTGAAATTGTCCAAAGACTCCGAGAAATCCTCGAACTTGGATGCATCTTCCCAGGCAAATGTGAGATTAACGAAATGGAAATGGCCGTTGTTTATCGCTTTGATGGCCTTTTTTGCCATCACGTTGCTGCTGCCGTTGATGACAACGGTTTTGAACTCGTTTACAAAAAATTGGAGTTTGGGATGGGTGAAGGATAACTTCACCCTTGGGAATTATTACGATTTGTTTTTCCACGAGGCGATTTTTTACAGGGCCATTCGAAACAGCATTGTGTTTGGTGTGATCGCTTCAACTTTCGCAACGTTGATTGCACTGTCCAGTGTTTTTGTTCTGAACAGAACCACCTCCAAGATTCGTCATTTTACATCCTTTTTAACCAGTATTCCAATGGCAATACCGGAGATTATTATTGCCGTTGCTGCCATTTTTGCCTGGATGAATCCGCCTTTTAAATTGTACAATACCCCATGGATTTTAATCGTTTCCTATATGATGGCAGGGCTTCCTTTTGCCTACAAGAATTTGTCCGGTTTGATCCGTAATATTCCCTTTGTTTATGAGGAGATGGCAATGATGGATGGTGCCAGCAGGCACGGGGCGTTTTGGTTGGCGACGGTTCCCCAGCTAAAACCCGGTATCAGTTCGGGTTGGATTTTGGCCTTTTTGTTTATTATTAAGGAAATACCGATTTCTTCGTTGCTTTATTCCTCCGGAAATGAGACGATCGGCGTTTTGCTGTTTAATTTGAGGGTGGATACCGGAGGAATGGAAACGCTTTCTGCCATTGCCGTTCTGATCATTCTATTAACACTTTTCGGTAAGATGTTCACCGGCATATTCAAATACAGAAGAAAATTTGCTTTTAATTTGATGAAAGCGAACGGTTCAAGATAGGCAACCGGTCTTTATGATATAATTTTAAGCATTTTTGTTTAGAAGGGGTTTTTTCATTGAGTGGGCTTAGGATGGCAGCGGTTAAAATAGGAATGATGGATTACATGGCGGCTTATGATTTGCAACTGAAAGTACATGATTTGGTCCGTGAGGAAAAACTCTGCAACACCCTGCTTCTCTTGGAACATCCCAGTGTGATTACCTTGGGCATTTCGGGAAAAACTTCAAATATACTGGTAGATGAGGCGTTGCTGAATAAAAAGGGTATTCAAGTCTATAGAAGCACACGGGGCGGGGATGCCACTTATCATGGACCCGGGCAGATTGTGGGATATCCCATCTTCAACCTTCGGGTTTTGGGTCGAAAAGTGAGGCAATATGTCAGTCATCTGGAAGCAACGATGATCAAGATGCTAAAGGAAGAGTATGCGATTGAAGCAGTGAGTGATCCAAAATTTCCTGGTGTTTGGATTGGCAACAACAAGATTACTGCCATCGGGTGCCGAATCAGTCGATGGGTGAGTATGCACGGGTTTGCCTATAATGTCAATACCGATCTGGATCATTTTAAGCTGATCACGCCATGTGGACTGGTGGATAAAGGGGTGACATCCCTTGAAAGGCTGTTGGGGCAGAAGCAGGATTATGAGAGGCAAGTCGATTTGACGATTCGATATCTGGCGGAGGAATTCGAAATGGAATGGTTTGTTGAGAATAAAGAAGATTTTTTAAAAGGGCTGGAGGAAGTGTAAATGGTTAAGAGAAAACCGGAATGGATCAGAACAAAGATCAGATCCACTCAGGAGACGAAGGATGTCCATGCAATCATCGGAAAATTTGGATTGAATACGGTGTGTAAAGAGGCGAACTGCCCCAACAGAATGGAGTGTTTCAGCCGGAAAACGGCGACATTTATGATTTTGGGTCGGATTTGTTCCAGAAATTGCACGTTTTGTGATGTAACCCATGGCAAGCCGCAGCTGGTTGATCGGGACGAGCCCAGGCATTTAGCCTTGGCAGTTCAGGAGATGGGATTGAAATACGTGGTGGTAACCTCCGTCACAAGGGATGATTTGCCCGACGGGGGAGCGGAGCATTTTGCGTCGGTGATTCGAGAAATTCGGGCGATTTCAGAGGACATCGGCATTGAAGTTCTGATACCCGATTTTAAAGGGGATGAGGATGCCCTGAGAGTAGTGGTTCAAGCAAAACCAAAGGTGATCAATCATAATATCGAAACCTTAAAGAGACTTTATCCTGATTTGAGGCCCCAGGCGAAATACGAGCGGTCTTTGACCCTTTTAAAAAGGGTCAAGCAAATGGATCAGGAAATCATTTCAAAATCGGGTTTTATGGTGGGTCTTGGCGAGACGATAGGTGAAGTGCAACAATTAATGGCTGACCTGAGAAAGCATGATTGTGAAATGCTCACCATTGGGCAGTATCTGCAACCTTCCAGGGAGCATTATCCGGTGATGGAGTACGTTCACCCGGACATCTTTAAACAATATGAAAAGATGGGTTATGACATGGGATTTAAACATGTTGTTTCCGGTCCGCTTGTGAGAAGCTCTTATCATGCCGACGAAGCGTTTCGTTGCGTCTGATAAAGATCGTATGGTTGTCGGGGTGGGAAAATGGAGATTCGTACTTTAACTAAACCGGATGTTGAGCAATATATGAATCTGAGAATTAATGATTTAAAACAGAACAATGATGCCTTCGAGTCTTCATTTGAGGAAGAAGTGGAATCTTGTATGGAAAGAATGTATCAACGACTTGCCAGTGAAGACGAGTTGGCTTTCGGTGCGTTTGAGGACGAACAATTAGTGGGTGTGGTTTCTTTGCTGTTGTCTCAGCAATCCAGATTAAATCATAGAGCCCGAATTATCGGCCTTTATGTGGATCATGCTTATCGCAACAGCGGTGTGAACAGGATGCTCGTCAAAAAAGCGGTAGAAGAAGCAAAAAATAACAAGGCTGTGGAACAGCTTTATATCAACGTGGTGGCATCTAATTTTGTTGCCAAACGGCTGTACAAATCGTTGGGCTTCCATACCTATGCGGTCGACAGGAATGCCTTAAAAATTGATGGAAAGTATTACGATGAGGAGTTGATGGTACTTTCTTTTATCTGAGGGTAACAAACCAATGATTTATCGAACAGGAGGAGCGGTATGTGGGTTGATTTTGTGAAGCAATACCCCATATTATCGGCAATGATCCAGTTTGCCGTTTTGGGAACAGTAGGGGAACTGTTGGGTTCTGCCATTCGTAAGGGTAAATTTTCGCTTTTTTCTTTGAAAATCACCTTAGGGAAGATGTTGATATGGGCGATTTTGGCTGTGATGATCAAATACGCCTTTGTGGGATTCACCGGATTTGTCCATGAACTAGTTGCCCATCAAATGCTGCCCGATTTATTTTTGCCCTTCTTCATTTCAGCCTTTATGAACGGCCTTTTTGGCCCGATAATGATTCTTACCCATCGTGCATTGGATAATTTTTTGGAAAGAAAGAGAAACTGGAAAGGGATCAAAGGAGCGATTTTGACTCTGCTGTGGTTTTGGATTCCGGCACATACGGTCACATTCATGCTGCCTTCTTTGTGGCAGATCACGCTTGCGGCTTGTTGGTCCGTTATTTTAGGCTTGATTTTGGGATTTTTTAACCGGGAAAAACCACAAGTAAAAAAATAGGATAACCCGTTTTCAATATAGAATAATCTCAATGTGAAGGAGGGATTTGATGAACGGTTTTTTCAATAGTAATTTCAGCACATTGCCCGCAGCATTGGATGCAGCCAGCACCCGAAATACCATCATTGCTCAAAATATCGCCAATGCGGAAACGCCAGGCTATAAACGCAAAGAAGTGGACTTTGAAACCTATTTGCAGCAAGCCATGGGAGACGGTGATGGATTAGAGTTGAAAAAAACCAACGACAAACATTTTCAAAAATATCCCTCAACAATTAGAGATGTTGAAGCCAGAATCAGAACCGTCTCGAATACCCGAATTACCAACGACGGCAATAACGTGGACATTGACCAACAAGAGGCTTTGCTGGCAGCCAATACCATACGCTATCAGACATTGAGTCGGCTGATGAGCATGACGATTGCCAGATACAACACAGTAATAAAGGGGGTTAGATGATGCTTGATATTTTCAGTACGATGAATATCAGCGCATCGGGTATGACTGCCCAACGAATGCGCCTCGATGTCATTGCGGATAATATAGCCAACGCCGAAACCACCCGAACCGATGAAGGCGGTCCATACAGAAGAAAGAATGTGGTGTTTCAGGAAGTGCTCAATAAGGCCATGGGTGTCAGAGGGTTGTCAACTAATACCCTTGCAACCGATCAGCTGGGAGGCGTGCATGTTGATTCTATTGTGGAAGATCAGCGTCCCTTTAAACTAGTTTACGATCCTGCCCATCCTGACGCCAACGAAGAAGGGTATGTCCAGATGCCGAATGTCAATGTTCTCCGTGAGATGATTGATCTAATCAATGCACAAAGGTCTTACGAGGCTAATGTGTCTTCAATAAATGCAACGAAGGCGTTTGCAAGCGCAGCGCTGGGAATTGGAAAAGGGTGATTTAAATGAGTAATGGCATTGATCCCATTAGCAACCTCACAAGCCTTGACCCTATTAAAAGGCTTGAACGAATTCAGAATACTCAGGTATCTCAAGTAAAAAAAGGCGAAGCGGAACCTGATTTCCAGAAGATTTTAAACGACGCCATCAAAGGTGTGAATGTGCAGCAAAAAGATGCCATTCAGGCTGAGGATGATTTTGCCGCCGGTAAGATCAGTAACATTCATGATGTGATAATCCGGGCGGAAAAGGCTGCCATGTCTTTGACCATGACCATGGAAGTCAGAAATAAGATCGTTGATGCCTATAAAGAGATCATGAGAATGCAGTTGTAAAGATGTTTCGCATTGTCTGCCTATTTGTGCTGCTGATCTGTTCCACACTGGTTGTTTCTCAGGAGCTATATATCAAGGCTCAAGTCATGATCGAATCGGATCGCAATCAGATGGTTTTGTCTGATTTTGTGGAGAATCCGCAGCTGTTACAGGAACAGGGAATGGCAGACATCATCTTTGGGTTTTCGCCAATGCCGGGGCGTTCCATGAAGGTGAGTCTTCAGTATATCGTTTCGAAATTTGATAGGTATCTGGAGGGTGTTACTTTTGTTCTGCCCGATGCAGAAGTTGTGCTGGTGTATCGAAAGGCTCTATCGAATATCGAAGAAGAAAATGCCACTAAAACAGCGGGCAAGGATGTAAAAGTAAACACCGACGGCCGTGAATCTAACACATACGACGAAACAACAATCAAAAACCTTATTTTATCGGCGTTTGAAGAAAAGATTGAAATCACCTTTGATGAGAGAATAGAAATGACCTTTGAAGAATTTCCCCCGACCCCTTTGACAGGAACAATTGAATCGATAAATCTTTATACAAGGGGATCCGGTAAATATATGGCCAGGGTCGAAAGGATTGAAGGGGATGGGTCCAAAAGATATGATACGGCTGTTTTTACTGTAAAATGGCCGGTGTTGGCTTTAAAAGCTAACAAACTGATTCGCAAAGATGTGCTGTTGGCTCTCGAATACTTAGTTTTTGAAGAAGTCGATTTTTTTGATTACGATAACCCCGTCCTGGCCTCACAACTTCCCTCTGATTACGTCGCTGCCTATACTATCAGCGAAGCAATGGTTCTTGAATGGAAAATGCTAAAAAAAAGGGCTTATGTTTTAAAGGGGCAAATCATCAGTGCAATGGTGCAAATCGGGGGAGTAACGGTTATTTCGCAGGTAGAAATGCTAGAAAATGCCGAGATAGGGCAATTGGCAAAGGCGCAGAATGTGGATTCTCGTATCATTGTCACCGGGATTATTGAAGCGGGTCCTCTTTTGAGGGTGACATATTGATCGGTATGAACAGTTTGAAGTATGGAGGAATCGGATGAAAAGATTGATCGTAATGTGGTTGATAATCGTGGTTGTGTTGACGGCGGGATTTTCAACGTCCCTTTGGAATAACTCCACAGATGACAAATTCAGATCCCTCTACAGTGATAATAAAGCGTACAAGGTTGGAGATATTGTAACGATCTTAGTATCCGAAACCGTTTCGCTGACTCAAAATGATTCAGCAGATGATAAAAGAAAAGGATTGGTCAGTAGTGCCCTTTCATTTATCGGAACCGTAGGGAATTTGGCCTTGGATAAATTTATTCCTGTCAATGGCGATGACCAGGGGCGAACCCAGACAGATAACACGGCTCAATCCCAGGTCATCACAAGAATTGCAGCAACGATCGTTGAGACTGATCAAAACGGGAACCTGATCATTGAAGGCCGTAAAGAAACCAAGGTGGGACAAGACGTGCGAGAACTGCTCATTCAAGGGAAAGTCAGGCCCGCTGACATCACTGCCCAAAATACGATTGATAGCTTCAAAATCGCCAATGCCAAGATCTGGTACAACGGCAACGTGGTGTTTGAACAGGATCCTTCTGAACAGAGCTGGGTGGGCTATATCCTTTCGGGTATATCGGGAATAATCTTTTAAACAAAGGGTGATTGGATGAAAAAGAGAATCGTCATCATCATTTTAATAGGGCTTATCGTGATCAGTTCTTTTGGAGCTTTGGTCAGATTAAAGGATATTGCCAGATTTAGAGGAGCCAGAGATAATCAGCTGTTTGGCGTAGGCCTCATTGTCGGACTGAATGGCACAGGCGATTCAGGCGCTTTACCTTCAAGCCTTTTGAGCAATATGCTGAACAACTTTGGTATTACCGCTCAGGCTGCCCAGCTGCAATCGAATAACAACGCCCTGGTTATGGTCACTGCAAACATTCCCGCTTATTATAAAAACGGTATGCGATTAGATGTTGTGGTGTCGGCGATCGGCGATTGTTCATCCCTAGAGAACGGAGTTTTAATTCAAACGCCCCTATACGGTGCGGATGGAGTTGTTTATGCCGTGGCGCAAGGACAAGTCAGTTTGGGGGGACAGGCCATTAACGCTTCCATAAACCTTCAGGAACGGTTTACGACAGTTGGAACCGTGCCAAGCGGCGCCATTATCGAAAAGGAAATTCCCACTGAAATTGTCGATTCCAACACTTTAACCCTTTTGCTTTTAAATCCTGATTTTACAACCTCTGCCAGAACAGCGCAGGCTTTGAATTCAAAGTTTGGTGAGAACATTGCTCGTGCGGTTGATTCGTCGTCCGTAAAAATCGGTATCCCGGACATCTTCAGTGATGATTTGATCACGTTCCTTTCTATTATCGAAGAGGTAGAAGTGGTTCCTGATGTGGTGGCACGGGTGATTATCAACGAGCGCACCGGAACCGTTGTGATGGGCGGAGATGTAAAAGTGGATGACTTTACCGTATCCTACGGCGGATTTACCGTGACCATTGATAACGGACGTCTTGTAGAAGGCGATAATCCGGCATCGGAAGGATCCATCAGAAATCTTGTTGCCGGTTTAAAGGCTATTGGGGCTAAACCTCAAGATATCATTGCCATTCTCACATCGTTAAAGGAATCCGGCGTTCTGCATGCAGAATTGGTCCTGATGTAAAGGGGGAAATAGTGATGGATTTAAAACCCATAGATCTGACAACGCTTCAAGGAAGTACCAATTTGAACACCGTTGAAAAAAAAGCGGAGTTTTTAAGCAACCAAGATAGCGATCAGCAATTAAAAGAAGCTTGCAGCGAATTTGTCTCCATTCTTCTCTCGAAGATTTTCAAAGACATGGATGCCGCCATTAACCGCTCCGGGTTAACCGAAGAAGCCTATGGTAATAAATGGTTCCGGCAAATGGTTTTGGATGAATACTCGAAAGAAGCCTCAAAACAAAGTCTTAAAAGTCTTGCCGACAGTCTTTACAGGGATATTGCCAGAAGCCAAAACAGATAAAAATCATGAATGATGCCATAGCGACCTTCTTTTTTAACTTTTCCTAAGAGTGCTTAGCCATTTTTAAATAAACTTGTTATTGTCACCTGATACCTTCTTTACGTCAGGTATTTTGCTTTTTTCGTAAAAAACGGTATAATCCCACTACTATAAATATTATCTAACAAGACTACGGGAGGATACATATGGCAAAAAGGACAACGGTTCTTGCAATTGGAGGAAATGCGGTTAATAAACCGGGAGAGTCCCCCACTGCGGAAAATATGAGAAAGAATATCGAAAACACCACGGATTATTTGACCCAAATGATTATGAGAGATTATGATCTGGTCATCACTCATGGAAACGGTCCACAGGTTGGCAATATTTTGATTCAACAGGATATGGCAAAAGCAAAGATACCGCCTTTTCCTATAGATGTGAATGATGCCCAGACTCAGGGAAGCCTGGGGTATTTTATTGCACAAGCATTAGGCAATTCTCTGAAGAAAAGGGGAATCGACCGGACGATTTGTTCTTTGGTGACGCAGATTGTTGTCGATCCTCAAGACAAGGCGTTTAAAGAACCTACAAAACCGGTTGGCCCTTTCTATTCTGAAGAAGAAGGCAGGAAATTGGCCGAAGAAAAGGGTTGGGACTTTGTCGAAGATTCAGGAAGAGGCTGGAGACGCGTGGTCCCTTCTCCGCAGCCACTGGATATTGTTGAAAGAGATGTGTTGAAAGACCTGATTGAAAAAGATGTAATCGTTATTGCAGCCGGCGGCGGCGGTATTCCGGTGGCGAAAGATGAGAATGGTTTACTTTACGGCGTTGAGGCCGTTATTGATAAGGACAGAGCTTCGGCTTTACTTGCATTGGAAATCGGTGCGGACGAACTCATCATCCTAACTGGCGTTGATCAAGTGTGCCTGAATTTTGGCAAAGAGAATGAAAAAAGACTGGAAAAGATTTCTTGTACAGAGGCGAAAGGGTATCTTGAAAGCGGAGAATTTCCAAAGGGCAGTATGGGCCCAAAGATTGAAGCAGCCATGAAATTCGTCAGTGATTCTGGCAAGCAATGTTTGATTACTTCGATGGAAAGATTGGCCGATGCACTTGAGGGGAAAACAGGAACCATTATCTACAGTCACTGATAGGGGTATTCATTTGGTTAAACTTTTTTTGGACACAGATTTTCTTGGGGAAACAGAAAATGCACTGAGCAGGTTTAAAAAGAAATGTCTCATATCCACAGGGCAGACCCAATCCAAATATTCTGAGCCTTGGGATATTGTTGTGGTATCTGAAAAATCATTTGAGAAGATGACTTCCATGGAAATGCTGCAAAAAGACTTCCCTTTTTGCAGGCTTTTCTTTTTGCCGTCCAGTGTTTACTCCCCTAAAATTCATCGGGAAGACGTGATCGTTTATTCGGACAAAAACACGTTGATCAACAACCTGGTGACCGTTTTAAACTTTCAAATAGAGATGGATGATAAAAGCAGGCGCTTCGCCATGTTTTCTATTTGCCGTGAACCCCTTTTTTCAGGGAATGAAATCAAGGCTTTTTTGCAGGAGTTAAGGGAAAAGAGAAACAGCCCCCTTAATTTGTTGCTGTTTGCTGAAAGAGGATCAGAAATCTGTCACTATACCCATTTTTTGTACCCTGAACGGATTGTTGATACGCTGGACTGTTCTGTTTTAAAAGAAGAATCCCTAAGACTCTATTTGGAGGGGGATGAACTCAAAGGAGGATTTCTCTCTGTTCCTCATCAGTGCGTGTTTTTGGAAAACATTCACGATTTGGATCCAGACGATCTGTTATACCTTTATTCGTTGATGAATCAGAACAACCGTTTTCCCATCGTTGCGTCATGCCTTAGAGAAGAAGTGGAAAAGGTCAAAACCGTATTTGATTTGTTCGATACCGTTGAGATTCCGCCCATGCGAACGAGAAGGGATGACATCCCGTTCATCATCAACGATTTAATCGCTCAATTTGCCCAAGAACATAATTTGAAGGTCAGCTATCCAACAAAAAGCGTATTGGATGTTTGCAGAATGTACAGCTGGCCAGAAAATTACTCCGAATTGAAAAAATTTACTCGGGATTATTGCCTTAATGGGTCACTAAAAACGTTGCAAGAGTTTTTCAAGGGAATAGAATTGATCACAAAAGAGGAACAGCTGCCTCAGCTGAACCTATTCCAAAAGAAATTAAGAGATACCGTTGAGGAGATCTTTGTCAGAAAAGTGATGGAGATTACTGAAAACAATCGAAAAAAGGCTGCTTCTTTGTTGGGCATCTCATACAAATCGCTGAGTAAAAAGCTGAAACAGTTTGAGGGTGAATAAGTAAGCCCCTTAAGGTCAAAGAAGGTGAGGGATTTGACAAGGTTGTACCGGATATACGGTCGTGTACAGGGTGTGGGATTCAGGCATTTCACATTCAGGATGGCTCAAGCATATGGCATAAAGGGCACTGTCAAAAATCTTTCCGATGGAAGTGTTGAAGTCCTGGCACAGACCGGTGACGAAAACAGTCTTAACCAGTTTAAATTGCGTTTAAAAGAGGGCCCTTCTTTTGCGAGAGTAAGGGATTTTGAAGAAATGATACAGGAAGAGAATCATCAGTACGATGATTTTTTTATAGAATAGCAAGGGGTTGTTTGAATGAAAAGAACTTTGGAATTCGTTGACACCACTTTAAGAGACGCCCACCAATCTACCATTGCCACACGAATGACGATTGACGAGATGCTACCCATCCTTGAACAAATCGATCAAGTCGGATACAAAGCGTTGGAAGTCTGGGGTGGTGCCACATTTGATGCGTGTTTAAGGTTTCTAAATGAAGATCCCTGGGAAAGGCTTCGCACAATCCGAAAAAAGATCAAGCATACACAGCTGCAAATGCTTTTACGAGGTCAAAATATACTGGGCTATAAACATTATCCCGATGATGTGCTGGAACTTTTTGTCAAAAAGGCAATCGACAACGGCATTGACATCATCCGGATATTCGATGCGTTGAACGATGTACGCAACATGGAAAAATCGATTATCTATACCAAAAAATACGGTGC
>Ga0116164_10002478_pt1 | contig 13189 bp, 15 predicted proteins | sample AD_UKC109_MetaG_FD_89888 | JGI IMG/M metagenome (GOLD analysis project Ga0116164, IMG submission 89888) | Active sludge microbial communities of municipal wastewater-treating anaerobic digesters from Hong Kong - AD_UKC109_MetaG | ecosystem: Engineered > Bioreactor > Anaerobic > Digestate... | reverse complement strand
GGTAATTCGAACCCCGCGTTTTGTGTAGTTAGTGGCGTTGGGAGTTACTGAAGCGTGGCTATCAATTACGCCGACGTTCTGTCTCAGATTCTTGGCCACGGGCTACAGCCGAAGAACAACGACCTCGTCGTCAATGGCAAGGTGCAGCGCTGCCGCGTGAGCGGATCCAGCGGAAAGCCCGGCTGGTACTTCTTGCGCGAGATCACGCTCGAGCTTGGCGACTGCGCCATTGTGGGTGAGTTCGGCATCTGGCGCGGCGACGAAAAAAACAAGGTGCGCGTCGACCTCGACTTGCCGCCGATGACGCCAGAGCAGAAAAAGGCGTTGAGCAAGCAGTTCCGCGAAGACGCCAAGCGCGTCGAGGGCGAGCGCAAAGCCGAGGGCGAGCGCGCCGCCAAGCGTGCCCGCGCAATGTGGGCAAAGCTGAGCGAGCAGGGCGACTGCGACTACCTGGCGCGCAAGGGCGTGGCTGGGCACGGGGTGCGCTACACGCCGAGCGGGTCGATGGTTGTGCCGATGATGGACAACGCCGGTTCGGTGTGGGCTTTGCAGTTCGTTCTCGGCCGCAAGGCGCACGCGAAGAAAATCGAGCGGCTTGGCCGAGACAAAGACTACTGGCCCAAGGGCCACATCAAAAAGGCGCATTACCACCTGATCGGCTTGCCGACGTGGGTTTGCCTCGTGGTCGAAGGCTACGCCACCGGCGCCAGCTTGCACGAAGCGAACAGCAACCTACCTGTGGCCGTGGCCTTCGACGCCGGCAACATCGTACCGGTTGTCGAGCAGCTGCGCGCACGCTTCCCCAAGGTCAAGTTCATCGTCTGCGCCGACGACGACCGCTTCGGCAACTGCCAGCACCGCGAAAACGACGTGCGCTGCAACCACCCGATCGACCTCGACGACAAGTCGCCCACCTGCCCGGGCTGCGGCCACGAGCACAAGGTGGCAAACGCTGGCGTCACCGTGGCCGTCAATGCCGGCATGCTCGACGGCGTCAAGTGGATCAAACCCGCCTTTGCCGACCAGGCCGCGCGCCGCGCTGCGTTCTTCGATCACGGCACCAAACTCTCCGACTTCAACGACCTGCACGCCGCCGATGGCCTGTCTGTGGTACGCGACCAAGTCGAAGCCGCGCTGGCGCAATTCGGATGGGCGCCGCCGGCACGCACGCCGCGGGCGTTCGACACACAGGGGGGCGGGGATTTGGCCGGCCGTCGTGTGGCCGTATCCACCCTCGGGCTCGACGACATTGTCGACCGCTTCATCCACATCGACGACAACACCGGCGACTTCGTTTTCGACACCTGGACCAACTGCGTCGTCAAGCGCACCAAAGTGGTCGCCATGCTCCCGCCGCGCGTGCGCTGGGACAACGTCAAAGATCACCCCACGTGGGGCAGCCGCGCCGTCTACATCGACCAGATCGGCTTCGACCCCGCTGGCGAAGACGCCAACATCATCTGCAACCGCTGGTCCGGATGGCCCACGCAACCCAAGGCAGGCTCGTGCGACCGCCTGCTCGAGCTGCTCGGCTACCTGTGCAGCGGCGAGCGCAACGGCACCGAGGTGTACGAGTGGGTGCTGCGCTGGCTGGCTTACCCCATCCAGCACCCGGGCGCCAAACTGCACAGCGCCGTCGTGGTGCATGGCCCGCAAGGCACCGGAAAAAGCCGCTTCTTCGAAGCCTACGCCCGCATCTACGGCGAGTATTCGCTGGTGCTCAACCAGGGCGCCATCGAAGACAAATTCAACGCCGACTGGACCGAGCGCAAGCTCTTCATCGTCGCCGACGAGATCGTCGCCCGCTCCGACATGTACCACCTCAAAAACCAACTCAAAGGTTTCATTACCGGCGAGTGGGTGCGGGTCAACCCCAAAAACGTCGCCGCACACCGCGAACGCAACCACATGAATCTCGTGTTTCTCTCAAACGAGAAGCAACCCGTGGTGCTCGAAAACGACGACCGCCGCCACCTCGTCTTCTGGACGCCGCCCCCGCTCAGCGCCGCCTTCTTCGAAGAACTCGACGCAGAGATCGACAACGGCGGCATCCAAGCCCTGCACTCGCACCTGCTGCAACTGCCGCTCGGCGACTTCAAGCCATGGTCGCGCCCGCCCATGACGCGCTCAAAGCAACAACTCATCGACATCAACCGCGAGTCCGTCGACCGATTCCTCGGCGACTGGCAAGCCGGCGACATCGACGGCCTGCCGTTCTGCCCCTGTGGCTCGTCCGACCTCTACGCCGCCTACCTCCAATGGTGCCGGCGCGAAGGCGTCAAAGCCCCGCGCGAATCCAACCAGTTCGGCGGCCACCTCGACAAACTCGCCGGCTGGGTCAAAGGCCACCGCGACCGCTACACCCACACCGCCTACGCCACCGACCCATCGGTCAAAACAAAACGCCAGCGCATGGTCATCCCGCCCGACGACGCCCTGCGCGCGCCCCCCTGGAACACGCCCGAAAAACCCATCGGCCACGCCAAGCCCGACACCAAAACGCAAACCGAATGGCTCACCAACTGCTATTTCGACTTCAACAACGCCATCACCGGGGGCCAATCATGACCACCGCACAGGCAACCGCACACCAAAGCGCACGGGCTACCGGCCCGCAAACCCGCATAGCGCACGGGCCGCACGGGCCGCACGGGCTCCCGCGCACGTATACGTGCGCATGCACTCACGCGCCCACTAAAAAACACACCTCTCCCGTGTACGTGAACCTACCCGTGCGCCCCGTGCGGCCCGTGCGCTATGCGGCATGCGGGCGCATCAGGCGTGCGCTACCCCGTGCGGTGCCCGTGCGCTCGCTCTCGCGCGCGCTTTTACTCACCCATCACCTCATAGAAAAAAAGATGAAAGAGAAAAGCCCCGAGCCATTCGCCCTGGTCTGCACCGCCGACAACGTCCGCCACTTCAACGCCGCCGTGCGTCAGCACCTGCCCGAGTTCCACGAGCTGGCCAAAGCCTTCCACCAGCACGGCCTCATCGACGGCATGCGCGGCGCCACGCTCACCGACATCAACACCGCCAACCAACAGCGCGCCGCCACCGCCCAATACCGCGCCGTACCCGTCACCAGCAACGCCAGCGTCGCCGAAGGGCTCAAGCGCTGGTACGCCGACGCCAAGCGCGCTACAGGAGGCCGCTGACCATGGCCGAGCTCATCAACGTCACCGCCGACATCAAAGCCGCCACAGCGCACCTCACGCGGCTCCAGAAGCAGCAAATACCGTTCGCAGTATCGGTGGCCGTCAATAACCTCGCAAAACTCGGCCAGGGCGCCATGCACACCGCCATGCAGCGCGCCTTCGACCGGCCAAAGCCCTACACCCTCGGCGGCACCTTCGTGGCGCGCGGCAACAAGCGCAACCCCACCGCCACCGTCGGCCTCATCGACAAACCCAAAGGGGCAGGGCGCGCGCCCGGCAAATACCTCAGCCCACAAATTGGCGGGGGCAATCGCCCCATGGCCGGCTACGAGGTCGCCCTGCGCGCCATCGGGGCGCTGCCAAACGGATACCGCGCCGTGCCGTCCGAGCGCCTCAAGCTCGACCGCTACGGCAACATCCAACGCAAAGACCTCGCCGAGATCATCGGCGCGCTCAAAACCGGGCTGCGCGTCGCCGCCGGCCGTGGCAAGCGCGCCCACCTGCGCGGCTACTTCGTCGCGCTCCCCGGCCAGCGCAACACCGCCCACCTGCACCCCGGCATCTGGCTACGCGTCGAGCGCGCCGCGCCCACCAACAGCAAACGCAAAAACAGCGGCAAAGCCACCAGCGCCGTGCAGCCCGTGCTCATGTTCGTGCAGCGCACCACCTACAAACAGCGCCTCGACGTCCGCGCCGCCGTCGAAACATCAGTGCGCCAGAACGCGCGCGCAGAAATGGACAAGGCGCTCGAATACGCCATGTCCACGGCGAGGTAATCCATGACCGAAACCTGCACACGCAAAGACTTCGCCGCGCGCATGGGCTGGCGCTCGCAAGGCCAGGTAAGCAACCTCATCAAAGACGGCCTCATCGCCCTCACCGATGACGGCAAGCTCGTCAAGGTCGCCGAATCCATCGCCGCCATCGAAGCCGCCCGCGACCCATCCAAGGCCGGCGTGCGGGCGCGGCATGCGGCCGAGCGTGAGCAAGGCGGGGCAGGGCACGAAAAAGAAGAAGACAGTTTTGGCAACAGCTACCAGGCAGCCCGCACCGTAAAAGAACGCTACGCCGCGCTAAAAGAAAAACTCGCCTACGAAGTTTCGATCGGCAAATACATGCTCGCCGCCGAAGCAGCCGAAGCCGTCGCAGACGGCGACACCATGATCCGCGGCCGCCTCGAAACGCTCCCAGACATCCTGGCGCCGAGGCTGTCGGCAACATCCGACGAAGAGCAGATCAAAAGCATCCTGCGCGACGAAATCGAAACCATCCTCGAAGGAATATCGCGCGCATTCTGGACGAAAAAAAACGGCACTGAAACCTAAAATAAGTGTTGAAATTGCACGCAATGCGTGTATAATTAGAACTGTGGATAGACCACAACCGCGCCTCGGGATCAGGGGCAGGAGAAGAAGATGGACACGAACAACATGACCCGCGAACAAGCCGCAGAGATCGTCGGAGTTGAAGCAGTGGATAATGTTGAGCGCCAGAACTGCGAACCGACCGGGCGCGTTGGTTTCAACGGCGCATGCCAGGATGATGAGTTGTGCGAGTGGAGTGCTAGCGTCATCTGCACGGACAAAGACGGAAACGCCTGCTGCCTGACGGCCTACTACTACACCAGCAACGACGAGGACGCCATCATGGCCGAACACGACGGCGACGGCTCATACATCGACTGGGAGATCGACCACTACGCAGTGGTCTGACGATGTCACAGACAAGCAAGGGGCCGAAAGGCCCCTCAAACAACCACCCGAACCGCAACTGGCGTCGCACCATGCGCGCGGCGTCAGACGCCTACCTGACCCGCTACCGCTGGCCGGATGGCGGCGTGCAGATGATGACGCCGGAGCAGTTGAGCGCGCTCATCGCTGAAGCCTACCAGGCTGGATATACAAGCGGGCGGAACAGCGTGGCACTACCGCAGGCGCCTCAGCATGCGAATAGCGATTCACGCTCTATGTCAAACCAACCAAGCCCGCCAGAAATCCTCGCCGCCCGCAAAGCAGCCCATCTCACCCAGACCGCAGCGGCAGACCTGATCTGCGCCCGCATGCGCACCTGGCAAGACTGGGAGTCTGGCGCCAGAAACATGCCGCCGGCAAAGTTCGAACTGTTCAAAATCAAAGCTGCAAAGGGGAAAAAATGAACATTCTCAACGAATCCGCCGACCTGTTCGCGGCCGAATTCCCGTGGGCGAGCGAAGCGGCCAGCGCCGAAGCCCTCGCAACCGCCAAGGCAAAAGTCACCCGCCGAAAAAGCCGCGTAAAAACCCGCCGCCTAAAAAGCGAAGCGCACATTGCAGAAATCTTGCCCGCCCTCGAAAACGGCTACAGCTACCACGTCATGAGCCAGGGCGACGTCGACAGCCTCACTTTCCTGTCGCACCTACTGAAAACCCGCCGACTCGACTACTGCCTGCTCAGCACCTGGTGCATGGCCATGGCCGACGTAGAGCAGATGGCCGCTTGGATCAAAGACGGCCAGATCGGCCGCCTCGACGCCTACGTCGGCGAAATCTTCCCCAACCAGTACGTCGACGAGTTCGTCGCCCTCTGCGACGCCGTTCGCCAAACCGGCGGACGCGTCGCCGTGTTTCGCAACCACTCCAAAATTTTCGCTGGCACGGGCCCCGACGGCGCATTCGCCATTGAATCAAGCGCAAACATAAACACCAACCCCCGCGCCGAGCAGACCGCAATCCACATGTCGCAAGACCTCTTCGACCACTACAAGGCATTTTTCGACGGCATCACTCCGTTCAACAAAGACTTTCCCGACTGGACGCCCATCGCCGCATGACCACCGACGCCGCCCGCCTGATCGCAGCCGTCCGCGCCCGCGCCATCGCCCCGCGCAAGCCGCTCACCGTCTCCGAGTGGGCCGACCGCCATCGCGTGCTGTCGGCCAAGGGCAGCGCCGAGGCCGGGCGGTGGCGCACCGATCGTAACCCGCCGCTGCGCGAGCCAATGGACTGCATGAGCGCGCGCAGCCCGGTGCGCGACGTGGCCATGGTGTTTCCGATCCAGTTTGGCAAAACAGAGGTCGAGATCAACGCGCTGGGCTACACCATGTGCGAGGTCGGCGGCCCGATCATGGTCTGCCTGCCAGGCGAAGTGTCCATGAACAAGTGGGTCAACCAAAAACTCGGCCCCATGTTCGAGACCACCCCCGCTGTGCGCGCCATGCTCAGCAGCACCAAAAGCCGCGACAGCGCCAACCAGCGAGAATTCAAGGATTTTGCCGGCGGCCAGCTTTACCTCGAGCACGCCGGCAGCCCGTCGCGCCTCAAATCCACCAGCGTGCGCACCCTGCTGGTCGACGAAGAAGACGAGTTCGCCGCTAACCTCACAACGGGCGACGACCCCGGCGACCTGCTCGCCGGCCGCACCTCCGCATTCCCGGCCACCAGCCGGCGCATGTTCATCTCCACGCCCACCATCGAAGGCCACAGCCGCATTGCCGCCCGCTACGACGCCAGCGACCGCCGCCGCTACCACGTCGCCTGCCCGCACTGCGGCCACGAGCAGCACCTCCAATGGTCCGGCCTGCACTGGCGCAAGAGCATCGCCGGCGAAGTCGAAGCCGCCTGGTACGTCTGCGCCGACTGCGGAGCCCTCATCGACGAGCACCACAAAACCGACATGATCCGCCGCGGCAGGTGGATCGCCGCCAACCCCGGCGCCCGTGTGCGTGGCTACCACATCAACTGCCTCTACTACCAGATCGGCCTCGGCCCGCGCTGGGCCGAGCTCGCACAAATGTGGCTTGACGCCCAGGGCGACCCCGCCAAGCTCAAAACCTTCATCAACGACCGCCTGGCCGAAACTTTCGAAGACCCCGCCCTGCGTGCCGTCAAGCACCACATCATTGCCGACCGCGCCGAACCCTACGCCCTGCGCACCGCCCCCGCTGGCGCGCTGGTGCTTACCGCCGGCATCGACACCCAAGACGACCGCCTCGAGGTGCAGATTGTTGGCTGGGGCAGGGGGCTTCGCCGCTGGGTGATCGATTACGCCGTGCTGCCCGGCGACCCGGCCGGCGACGACGTATGGCTCGCGCTCACCGAACTACTCAACCGCCCGGTGCAGCACGAATCCGGCGCGCTGCTCAGCGTGCAAGCCGCCTTCAGCGACGCCGGCGGCCACCGCACCGAACACGTCTACAACTGGGTGCGCACCCGCAAAGTGCGCCGCCCCGTCGCCATCTTTGGCGCCAAACACAACAACGCCCCGGTGCTCAACAAAGGCACGCTGGTCGATGTCACCTGGCGCGGCAAAACCGACAAGCGCGGCCTGCGCATCTACCACGTCGGCACTGTGGCCGCCAAACACCACTTCTACAGCCTGCTCAGCAAAGACGCCGACCTCGAGCCCGAAGAGCGCATGTGCCACTTCTCCGACGACCTGCCGCCCGAATACTTCGCCGGCCTCGTCAGCGAGCGATTCAACCCCAGCAAAAACCGATTCGAAAACCCCCGCGGCGCCCGCAATGAAGCCGGCGACACCATGACCTACGCCTACGCCGCCACCCACCACCCAGAGCTGCGCCTGCACCGCTACACCGACGCCGACTGGACGCGCCTGGAGCGCACCCTGATCGCCAAAACGCAAGCCACCACTGAGCCCGCCGAGCAAGAGCGCGCCGCCCAGCAAGACGACAACCGAGGAACCCAGCAACCCCGCCCCGCGCGCGCCCCCCGCATGCCGCGCAACCGCTACCCAAAAGGCTGGTAAATGGACATCCTCACCCACATCCTCGACACCATCGACGCCGAATACCCCGGTGCCGTCACCGACCGCATGCGCCTCGAGCGCATCATTCGCCTCAACTTCGGCAGCGATCGACACTACATCGCCAGCGCCGACGCCATGAGCCGCGCCGCGCGCGACGCCCGCATTGCCGAGCTTCTGGCGCAAGGGCTAAACAGCGAAGAAGTCGCCGCCCGCGTCGGCCTCACCGGAGCGCGGGTGCGGCAGATTCGGGCTGATAGAATCAACCGAACATAGGAGAAGTTCGTGGCTGCAATCTATGTATTGTCGTCGCTGCCAAGCGAAGTTGATTATTCCGCCCAAAGCGGCGAGGTTAGAAAATTCACCCTTCGAGGTGTGGATATCTACGACAAGTCTGCCGGCGTTGCCGAGGCCGGGTGGAGGGAAAAGCTTGCAGAGTTCGTTGTTGATTACGGCATGGATGTCGACTCCGGCATGGGATTGTGTGCATTCGTCTACCCGCTGATTGAAGATGGGCTGATCAGTACCGCAAAATTCCGTCGCCCGGGCACCCCATAGAAACCGCACCACCAGACGACGCAAGCCCCCCGCCTTAAACCCTTGCGCGTTGCCCGGTAAAACGGGCAACATGCCGACCGAGATTCCAACCACCGAACCGCTCACCCTGCGCGCTGGAGACAGCGCCACATGGCGCAAATCGCTGGGGGATTACCCCGCCGGCGCGGGGTGGGTGCTGTCATACACCCTGATATCGGCGGCAGCCAAACACAGCTTCAACGCCGCCGCGGATGGCGACGACCACCTCGTCACGCTCGCCGCCGCCACCACCGCCGCATGGCCCGCTGGTCGCTATACGCTCATCGCGCAAGCCACCCTGGCGCCCGATCGCTACACCCTCAGCACCACCGACCTGCATGTGCTGGAAGACCTCGCCGCAGCCGCCAGCTTTGACGGCCGCAGCCACGCCCGGCGCATGCTCGACGCCATCGAGGCCGCGCTCGAAAAACGCGCCACCGCCGAGCAGCTCGACCTCATCGAACTGAGCATTTTCAGCCGCACCAGCAAGCGCGGTGACGGCGCGCTGCTCGAAGCGCGCAGCAAATACCTCATCGAAGTGCGCCGCGAAGAAGCTGCCGCCGGCAACAAGCCCGGGCGCGGGCGCGTTTATATGCGGTTCTGATCGTGACCACGCCCGCCAACTTCCCGCAACTGCTCGTCGACGCCGTCGGGTGCAGCGCCGCGCACGCCGCACAATACGCCCCGCACATTGCCGAAGCGTGCGATCGCTACGCCATCAACACCCCCGCGCGCATCGCCGCCTTTCTGGCGCAGATCGGCCACGAGTCTGGATCGTTTCGCTACGCCGCCGAAATCTGGGGGCCGACAGACGCCCAGCGCCGCTACGAAGGCCGAGCAGACCTCGGCAACATCCACCCGGGCGACGGCTCCCGCTTTCGCGGTCGTGGCCTCATCCAGACCACCGGCCGCGCCAACTATACCGACGTCAGCCTCGCGCTGAGCGCCGACTTTGTCGCCGACCCGGCGCTGCTCGAAACCCCGCGCTACGCCGCCCTGTCGGCCGGCTGGTACTGGCACAAACACAATCTCAACGCACTGGCCGATGCCGGCAACTTCGACGCCATCACCCGCCGCATCAATGGCGGCACCAACGGCGCCGCAGATCGCAACGCCCGCCACCAGCGCGCCATCGCCGCATTGGCCGCGCTCGCCACAGCGCCCGCCGCCGAACAGCCGCCCGCGCCTGTTATGGAGAAGCCCCCCATGCCGCTACCCTTCGCAATTGCCGCGCTGCCCTCGCTCATTCAGGCCGCGCCCGACCTCATTCGCATCTTCGGCGGCAAAAAAGCCGAAGAAAACGCCCAGGCCGCCGAGGTGGTCGCCAAGGTCGCCATGCAAGTCACCGGCCAAAGTACCGTCGAAGGCGCCGCCACCGCCATCCATGCCGACCCGCAAGCCGCCGAATTATTCCGCGGCGGCGTGCGCATGCAGATGGGCGACCTGCTCATGCTCATCGAGGCCGACGAAAAAAGCCGCGACGCCGCCATGGGCCGCAACGCCCAGCTCATGGCCGCCGACCCGCGCTGGATCTACATCCTCGGCGGCATCGCCATGCTCGTGGTCGTCTCCAGCTACGTGCTGGCCGGCATCGTCATTACCGGCGACGGCTTCTCGGCCGAGATCAAAGCCATGGTCATCACCGGCGTGGTCATCGGCGCTATCGGCACCGTGCTCGCCTTCCTCTTCGGCTCCAGCCACGGCAGCCGCGCCAAGGATGCGACCCGGTGAGGGTCGCCGAGTGGTTTGATCACATATCCATGGCCGCCGTCGTGACGCAGACGTCCCCCATTGTGCAAGAGATCGCCAAGGCCGCGATCATCGGCGCGCTCAGCGCCGGCATCGTGCTCTACGTCTCCGACGCGAAGCAGGAAAACGAGCTGCGCCACATCAGCAACAGCCTGCAAGAGATCAAGGCCCGCCTGCAACGCATGGAGGCCGACATCTACCGCCCGCGCTGGTCCGCCGACCCGGAGTGCAAGCAATGACCCCGCAGTGGTTTTTTGCGTGGTGGCTCGGCGCATTCAGCACCGCCCCCGCCGCACTGCTGCGCCTGTCGCGCGGCCTGCCGACATACCGCCGCCCGGCAAACAACCCCATGGTGACACAGTGAGCCTAGTAACCCGCGTCATCAACAAGTTCCGCCGCGCCCCGCGCAAGAGCGACGCCGAGGCATACGCGCGCGCATTCGCCGCCGCGCAACTCAACCGCCTCACCGCCTCATGGCAGGCCACCGCCCAGCGCATCGACGACGAACTGCGCGCCGACCTCGACGCCCTGCGCAGCCGCTCGCGCGACCTCGAAAACAACAACGACTACGCCCGCCGATACCTCGAGATGGTCGAGACCAACGTCGTCGGGCACACCGGGCCGCGCCTCATCAGCCGCGTCAAAAACCCCACGGGCACCCCCGACACCCTCGCAGCCGACGCCATCGAAGCCGGCTGGGCCGACTTCTGCCGCCCGGGCGTGTTCGAAGTCTCCGGCAGGCTCTCGGCCGTGCAAACCTTTTGGCTCATCGCCCGTGGTCAGAAGCGCGACGGCGAGTTCATCCTGCGCGAGATCACCGGCGCCGACGCCGGCAACGCCTACGGCTACGCCCTGCAAATCATCGACGTCGCACGCTTCGCCACTTGGATGAGCCGCGACGCCGCGCCCGGCCTCAACGCCATCCGCATGGGCGTCGAAATCGATCGCTATGGCCGCCCGCAGCAGTACTGGTTTTCCGAAACCCGGCACAGCACCGCCACCCCCGTGCCCGCCGCCGAAATCATCCACCGCTTCCGCAGCATCAAGCCCGAGCAAACACGCGGCATCCCCGAAATGCACGCCGCCATGCTCAGCATGCATTTTGTTGGCGAGTTCGCCCTCTCTGCGCTGGTCAACGCCAAAGACGGCGCCGACCGGCTCGGCTTCTTCCAGGCCGCCCCCGACGCCGAACCCCTCAAGGCCGACGAATCCGTCATCGGCGAAACGCAAGACGACGGCAGCGCCATCGCCACCAGCGCTCCCGGCTACTGGGAAACCCTGCCGCACGGCTACACCGCCAACCGCATCGACAGCAACTACCCCAACGACGTCTTCGAACCCTTCACAAAGGCATTCAACCGGCGCATGGCCAGCGGCCTAAACGTCAGCTACCCGGCGCTGTGCAACGACCACGCCGACCTCAACTACAACTCTATTCGCGCCACCCAGCAAGACGACCAGGAACAGTGGCGCAAACACCAGCGCGACTTCGAAGAGTCGTGGCTCGACACCCTCTTTGACCACTGGCTCAAGTGGGCGCTCACCATGGGTGCGCTCACCATGCCCAACGGCACGCCGCTGCCGATGCGCAAGCGCGACAAATTCGCCGCCCACGCCTGGCAGCACCGCGGCTGGCAAAGCAACGACCCGCTAAAAGACGTCACCGCCTTCCGCGAAGAACTCTCGCTGCGCGTCAACAGCCGCACCGCCTACGCCGCCCGCCAAGGCCGCGAGCTGGACGAAGTCGCCCAGGAACTGGCCGCCGAAGAAGCCCTCTACGGCCCGCAACCCACCACGCCCGCCGCACCGCCGGCCGAAGGAACCGCCAAAAATGACAATCAAACTGACCAGTGACATCCGCCACGGCGGCGCCATCGTGCCCGCCAACACCACCGTCACCTACGACCCCGCCGTCGAGGCCGACCTCGTTGCGCGAAAGAGCGCCACCTACGTCGGCGCCCCGGCCACCACCGACCTCGGCGTGCCGGCGATGGTGGTAACCCATCCCATCACCGGGGAGATTGAAATTTTTGCTGGCGACACTAAAGTCCTTGCGTCAGCGGAAAGCGGCGTCGTGCGCGACGACGTGACCGCCGCAACAGCAAACGCGGACGCACTCAACGCATTGCTCGCTGCGGGTCAGCCGGTGGCGCTCAGCACGCCCGGCACGATCTGGCTGAGCAAGCCTCTGCGGTTGCATGACTACTCCAGTCTAACCGTCGGTGCAGGTGTGTGGCTGATGCTGGTGGCCTCGGCGAAGTGCGCCATCATCCGCAACCGCGACGCTCAGAACGCACTGCCGGTTACGGCTATGAGCATCTCTGGAGGTGTCGTAACACTGGCCGAGAAGGGCCACGCGTACAGCGTAGGCGAGACGGTCTACATCGAGAACTGCTTGACCAACACGACGCTGAACGGCCCGAAAGTGATCACAGCCGTGGAGCCTGGCGTTAGTTGGAGTTTCGCCGGCTCGGGCGCGCTGCCGACTAACACCAACGAGCAGCGCATTATGACCAGCGTTTATAACCCGCTGGCAGGGGCGAGCTTCGTCCGCGCGGCCAACATCGTCACCGTGACGCAGGCGGGTCACAAGCGTCAACAGGGCGATCACGTCTATATCGCCGGGCTGACCGACGCGAGCTTCAACGGCAAGGCCAAGATTCTCTCAGTCCTCCCCGGTGTCAGTTGGACTTACGCCAGCGTGGGCTCTGATGGTGCAGCAACAGGCACGGCCAACGTGCTGGGCAATACCGGCATCGACCTCGTGCTGCGCTATGATGGCAACCGAGCAGGGCAGGCTCCCGAGGGCGGGGCGGGGCTTGATCAGTGGCTGGACTTCCCCTGCCAGTTTGTGAACGTCGGCAACATGCGCGTTCACGCGCCGGCCATCCGAAACTTCTGGTGGCGCGGCTTGGGGTTCTGGAACGCCGGCGAGATCGACGTTCCGCTGTGCCGTTTCTACCGTGGCTC
>Ga0116164_10002476_pt1 | contig 13198 bp, 8 predicted proteins | sample AD_UKC109_MetaG_FD_89888 | JGI IMG/M metagenome (GOLD analysis project Ga0116164, IMG submission 89888) | Active sludge microbial communities of municipal wastewater-treating anaerobic digesters from Hong Kong - AD_UKC109_MetaG | ecosystem: Engineered > Bioreactor > Anaerobic > Digestate... | reverse complement strand
TTCCAGCCGTTTTGTAAGGGAAGCCTTTCGGTATTGCATTGTATGGCGCAAATACTGCTGAAAACTCTCGTCCCACAAAAAATCCTATTATTGTGCTCACTAAAAACAAGATCATTTTTTAACAATAACCCCATTATGCCAGGTTGTTGTTTCTGTGGCAATGAAACAACACTGCTTATTTCATCACTTGTGCAGTCAATTGCCACAATTTTAGAATAAAAATCATTATCCCAAAGCATATGTATGTACATTTTATTGTTAATGTTATTATACTCCAATCCCATATTCATCGATACATTTAAATCTATCGTTTTAATAACATCATTCTTTTCTATTATTGAAATGCTATGCGCTGACATTGCATAAATCTTATCTTCTAAATTATTATATTCTAAAAATTTAATAATTTCATTTGTGGTTATACTTAAAGTAAGATTAATTCCAGATATAACATCAATCTTGCTATCACTATTTGATACAAATATGCAGTTATCAGATTCAACATAGCACATATCGTACACGCTAGTCCCTGAAATGGAAATATCAGAAATTTTTTGGTTGGTCATGCCATCAATAGCTATAATGTTTGAATGTTCTCCTTGTGAAGCATAAATTATATGTGAGTCAGCATTTTCTATAAAGTGCTTCCATCCGTTTGCTAAAATATTATTTAAAATTTGGTGTGTATTCCCGTCTATAATATAGATATAATTTAAACAAGAAACATAAATCTTGTTAGAGGAGCTAATAAATATTTCAACAGGTTCGTTCGGTAAACTAATAATCTCATTTGACAATATTTCATCGCTTTCTCCATCTATTGGAATTATCTTTTTATCTTCCAATAATACTAAATATACTTTGTTATTATGATTATTATATTTGATATCTCTTAAATGCTGAGAGATTGGAATCTCGGCAATTTTGAGTAAAGAATTGGCATCAATAATTGAAAGGTAGCTTTGTTTGTTAAATGAGTCATACTGTACGTAATACACTTTTTCATTCATATCATTATAACACCCCAAATTCATATTCCCTCCAAGCTGAATTAACGAATCCAGAACAAGTTGTTTGCCATGACTTGTATTTTGCAACTCAAAAATTGTTGCTGTGCCTTCATTTAAATTAGCTGAAACAACAGACTGTTCCAGCCCAGATATAAGCCTTGTACTTGCTCCTCCCTCATTTGTTGAAGCATCATAAACCTGGTTATAATTTGTTCCGTCAATAGCTGTAATGTTATCCCTGGAAGTAAAAAAAACAATATCCATATTTTCATCGTACAATAAACCACGTGTAACAAAATCACCCGGATAAACTTTTACTTCATTTCCGGTCGTGCCATCTATTATTGATAATCCAGCGTTTAAGGTTGTTTGATTATATCCTGTAAAATAAATTAAATTCTCGCTGCTGTTAAATGCACCTTGAGAAACATCATCAAAAAAAACATCTATTGCATCAACCTGTATATAGGTAGTAAGGTCGTAAACTAAAACCTGCCCTGATTCAAGATTATCAACGTAAATTCTATTTGTTACTCCGTCAATAACCATTTCTCCTATTTCTGGCTTTCCAAACTCTATAATGGTTTGAAGATTACTTGTATTGATTGCATGTATTTTGTTATTGGAATTACAGTAAGTTGACATATAAAGTATTGATCCGATAGGATTTAATTCTATATCAAAAATTCCCGGGGAAAAAACTCGCTGCAAAACCCTGTTATTGGTTTGACAATCTATTTTATTCAAATATCTGGAAGTAAAATAATCATTAACATACCAATATAAAAAATCACCACTAAAATCCAATAATACAGAAGTAGAATGAAAATTTGTTATCTCCGGTGTGTTAATAACATTAATTATTTCATCAGTACTGCAGTCAATAATAACCAAATCTGATGATAATGTGGCACAAAATACCTTATTGTACTTAGGGTTGTACTCAAGATAATGATTATCTTTCCTGCTAAACATATTTGAATAACTATAGTTAAATGTTTCGGAAACTTTAATTTCCTTAATTTTCGTGTTTGTTAAAGCATCAACAATAATAATGTTTTGTCCGCCATAAAAGTACAACTTGTTTTGTATTGTGTTATAACAAACATCTAATGGATGGCAACCTCCATAATCGTCAGGCGAATTAATATTTGAAATCAAATAATCTTCACCGGTTTCAGATAAAATAGTATTATCATTAAAATAGATAAAGTCATAAAATGCTTCGAAATTATTAGTTATTTGAATGTATTTCGACCATAAACCCCCTTCCGGTTGTACTGTTATAAGAATATTCCCGTCAGGTAATGTATCCATTAAAATATAATTAGATGGGTTTTGTGAAAATATTATTGAAGAAAAGGAAATCAAAATTGATAAAATAAATAATTTTTTCATCGTTATAGTATTTTTTATTATTTATAATAAGTTTTTTATAAAAAGATTTGAAAAAGAAAGAATTAAATTCCATTTAAGGAGGAAATAACCTCCGGTACCAGGCCGGTTTGAAAAGTGCCTGTTGTGTTTCATTGGTTCTTCCTGTAAATCGTTTGAGATTGACAACCAAAATATTTTTCCGCGTGGGGGGGCTGTATTAGAATTTAGTTTTTTCATTTCATTTTTGCACCCTTTGTAGTAAAAGTATTGGGAGCAAAATTAATGAAATATTTTTATGTGAGCAAATTAATTTTGTTAAAAATGACAAAAACTTAAAAGTTTTTTTAGTGGGTTTTTCAAAGTGTGATTTGTCGTTGGTCAAGGATTTTTATTTTTAGTCATAGCATGGCTGGTAGCCATACTATGACTGCTTTTGCGATAGTATCGCTTCAGGCGATGCTATCGCTGCTGAAGAACTATGACCTGCTACAAAACTCTTCTAGTCTTGATTAAAAGCTGATTTATCAGGCAGCATACGGTTTTGTGTTATTGAAGGTGTCGAAAATATTTTTATCGGATACCCTTGCTGGTTGCAGAAGAATCGAATTTTCAAGATACCTTGCTGAAAAATTTTCAAAATATTTCAATAAAAGGCATAGCGCACCCACCCCGGCCAATTTGGCCAAAACTACCCAACGGTTGTTCGGGTTGAGCGATTTGGCAAACGGGGTTTCAAATCCTTCAAAAGTTAACTGTTTTGGACTAACGTAATCGGGCGCAAGTGCACGCTTTTTTCGCTGTTTTGTCATTTTTCCCTGCATATATTCCTGCAAATATACCTTATTTCCTTTAACTGACAAACTTATGGGTGTTTTTCAGCAGAACCTAAATAAATTCGATTCTGACTTCTTTCAGAAATTTTTCTTCCAGTATAGCGGCAATTCGTTTAACCACCGTGCGTCGAATTTCAAGTTCAACCGGCAGGCTTGGGTCCTGGTGGGCAATATTTATGCGTGTACCTACAATAAAATCAATTTCGTCACTCTGCAAAATCAAATTAACGATTAAACCTGCAGGTCCTTTATCCGGTATAGTATTCTGATTATAATCTTTTAGGATATTGCCGACTTTGGTCAGTGTGAGAATGCCTTCGGTAATCAGGTCCACTCCTTCCATATAAGAAACTGGTGGCAGGTCAGGATCGATAAAATCGAAAGTATCCTGAATTTCTTTCCCCCATTCTCTTGCAATAATGTCGCCGGTTGTTGCGCCACACAAAACTTTTTTCCCTTCAAATTCAGCAACTTTGTCAGCGTACACTTTATCATTTTCGTTTTCGAACGGAGGTCCTGTACAAATAAGTAATTTTCGGGGGTTTCTGAAATAGATTACCGCACAACTTGTATCATCCTTTGGTAAAAAATTATCATTCTGAATAGCTCTTTTTACAACCCGATCGCTGAGTTCCTGTGCCGAAACAAATTTATTATTTCTGGTTTCATTCAGCACAAATTCAACCATTCGCTCCCGTTCCCATCCGAATGGCAGATTATCGCTGCCCATTCCTGATTGAGTAACACCATCCGAACAAAACACGATACGATCTTCCTTTTCAGGAATAAACGAACAACTTCGCAACTCTTTTCCCCGGTTTTTTTCGGCACTTAGTAAAATACACTGCCAGCCAGGTTCATACACTTCATTATTTCTGATGATAAAGGTTTCGGGATTATCATATTCCAGAATATTGACCACGCCACCCAATTCAATATCAACGATAGTAAAAGTTGCATAGCTTATTTTTCGCACACTGCAAACGGGTAGTGTTTTCATAATGATTTCAGCAATTTTACCAAAATCTTTATGTTCCTGGGTAAAACTCATTGCCATAGTTGCCGTAAGAGTTGCCAGCATGTTGGCTTTTACCCCATGTCCCATTCCATCCGAAAGTACAGCAATAATTCTGTTTTCTTCTTTTACACGCCGGTGAATAAAAACATCTCCGCAAATACGTTCTCCCTCATGGTTGCGTTGCTGACAATTGAGTTCTATGTAAAAATCCTTATTCAATAATTATTTCTTTTTTCGGGTTTTATGCAGTTGTATTACCGAATTGAGCATTGCTTCGGTTTTACTGGCTCCTTCGCCAAGCAGGAAGCCGATTTGCTGAACCATTTCAAGGTTCTGGTCTATCACTTCTGTTATACGCTGGATAATTTGTTCGTTGCGCACTTCAGGTGTGTACATATCTCGTACAATAGCTCCAATAATTTTGCTTTTCTTTATTGAAAATACGCTTACATTGAGCAGCATTTCATCAATCTGAACATCCCGGCTGATAATGTTTTCGCCTGTAGCAAGTGTATTTTGAAACAATTTGTAGAATTGAACCGGAACCAGTGTTTTCAAGTCAGCGCCACGAAGTCCGGGAATTATCTCATCAATTTCTTTGATTTCATCACCCAGCAATTCAATAAAACTTCGATTTGAAGAGGTTACTTTTAATTTATCATCTACAATTACAACGCCTGACGGAATTTGATTCATAATTTCGCGGGAAGTATCCAGCTTGTCATTAATCAGTGAATACTCTTCACGAAGCCTTTTCAATTCTTCCTTTAGCGCCTGTAGTTCCTCCTGATTTTTTTTGTTTGATTCGCGCAGGGTTGCAATATATTTGTTTTTGTTCTTTAATGCAAAATCATAACAAGTATCCGTTCTGGTCAGCCCTTGTCCTACCGCAATCGCAAATTCCCTGCATGAATCAAAACCACAATTGCCACAATGCGATGAGTCGATTCCTTCTTTTTCGATAAGTTTCAGAATTTCGGCAATTTTCATTTCATCCGGGATAGCAAGCCGCTGATCATCAGAAGTGAAAGTTCGCTTCATGTCAATGCTTCCAAAGGTTCTGACCGACTCATTCCATTTTTCAAATTCAAAATATTTAAGTCTTTTTTTTGCATAATCCAGGACCAGTGCATTTCGCTGATGTTTATCATCGGTGGTGGTCATACCCGGGCCCATTACACATCCTTCATTATAGAAAACATTGAAATTTTTTCGGATCTGGTCAATATGCTTTTCAAATGATTTTACTGCTTTCAGTGAAGGAGTACCTCCTTCGGCAGTAATAACATTTCCATTGGTCATCGTTTGATTAATTTCCCCTGCTTCCAGTATACCCGTGCTCAGAGGATACAAAGATCCCAACCGGCCAATCGGCGGATCGAAATCAGAAAATTCAAGCTGACTTTCGTGAATGTTCCTGGCAGTAAACAGTGCGCGTAACTCTTTGAAGGTGAGGGATGCATCAATCCCTGCATGACCGTTTGTACGACTTGTTTCGCGTTTAGCTGCAAGGCATGGACCAATGTGAACGATGTGCACATCATTGCCGTACATTGCTTTTACAACATTGGCAGTAGCCATCATGGGGGTGATAATCGGAGCAAGATTTCCCAAAAGCGAAGGCGCGTATTTTTCTATAAAATAAACAATTGCCGGACAATTGGCTGTGATGTAATATTTCCCTTTTTTCCCCTCAAACAATTTTTTGTAAGCCATAGCTACCAGGTCAACGCCAAACGATACTTCAATCACATATTCAAAACCCAGCGACCGAATCATTTCCACAAACTTCCGGTAGTCAGTAATATCAGGAAATTCACCGGAAATACTCGGGTCCACAATAGCTGCAACTTTATTTTTAGACTCTAATAGTACTTCTACTTCTCCGGTTGACCGCTGATAATCTATTGCGCCGTATTTGCATGCTTCCAGACAGGTGCCACAACCTATACACCGAGCGTCACTTATTTCGGGATATTCCATACCCACCTGTATTCTGATGGCATGGACAGGGCAGGTTCTGACACAATTGCCACAATTGGTACATTTTTTTGGATCTATTGTTAACAAAGCCATGAGACAGAATGATTAAAGTAATTCGCGCTCAAGTATAACCAATACTGATTCGGGATCAAGATGTTCAAAACGTTTTTGTCCGATCATAATGCTGGGCCCGTTTTCGCAATTTCCAAAACAATGCTTGCCGCGAAATTTGATTTTGTGCATAAGATTATTATCCTCAAGAAATTTTTTAATGATTTGAACCATTTGCTTATTTCCTCTGGCAAAGCAGGAACTGCCAAGACAAATTACAACTTCTGTTTGTTCTTTTATCATTTGTTTTTACTCAAAATTTCCCGGACAAAGGTCATAAAAAATAACGATGTGGTATTTTTTTAGTTACAAAAATAACAGTGTGAATTGATTAACAAAAAAAATACTAATTTTGTTCACTTGTATTTTTGACGAAACCCATATCCGGATGCTTGAAATAGAAGCCATTTTACAAAAATATCAAAACCGCGACCGCGAGAATCTGCTCCCTCTGCTCCTGGAAATTCAGCGGGAAATAGGCCATCTTTCCCAAAAAGTAATTCTTTCAGTAGCAGCACATTTAAAAATTCCTTCAAGCAAGGTTTATGCTGTTGCCAGTTTTTACGATCAGTTCAGATTCCAGCCAAAATCAAAATACAGAATACTAATATGTAATGGAACCGGATGTCACATCGAAGGTGCCACGCAATTGCTTGAAGAATTCAACAAGCAACTGGGAGTTGAAAATCCTGCTGATAACCGAAAGGAACTGTTCAACATTGAAATGGTTCAATGCCTCGGTGCATGTGGAAGTGCACCGGTTGTTAAAGTCAATGATGTGTTTTATACCAATGTAAACATTGACATGATTCCCGAAATTATAGCTGCAATAAAAGCCAAAGAAGAGATTTAGATGGAGCAGAACAACACATCCAATAGCACGACATATTTTCTGATTGAAAACGTGCTGAAAAATCAAACCGGGGAATATCAGCCAGAAGTTCAACAACAATTGAATTTATTGCTGCGCAGGCATCTTACCAAGCCGGTGATTTACATTGGTACCGGTACCTGCGGGATAGCTGCAGGAGCCAATGCTACACTTGAAGCAGCAAAACAATACCTTAAAAAACATCAGGCAGATGCTGACATCGTTGAAGTCGGATGCGTGGGACTTTGCAGTGCAGAACCTTTACTTGACTTCCAGGCACCAGGAAAAACCAGAGTAAGTTTTAAAAAAGTAACAGCAGACAAAGTAGAGGCAATCCTTGAGGAGTGTTTTCACAATCATATCTCAGGTGCTGATGTTCTTGGACAGGTAGTCAACGACCTTCATGAACCCTGGGAAGGAGTTCCAAATATCCAGGAAATTTCGTTTTTCAAAAAGCAGCATCGTATTTTACTCTATGATTGTGGTGAAATTTCTCCATCAAGCCTGGATGAATACATTGCCCGTGACGGCTACAAAGCATTCTACAAGACATTGATGAATTATCCGCCCGGTGAAGTTTGTAATATAATAGAAACCAGCGGATTGCGCGGGCGTGGCGGTGCAGGATTTCCCACTGCTGTTAAATGGAACAATGTTCGTCTTGCTGCAAGCGATCAGAAATATGTCATTTGCAATGCAGACGAAAGTGATCCGGGAGCTTATATGGACAGAGCACTGGTAGAAGGCAATCCTTTTCGCCTTATCGAAGGACTGTCAATTGCTGCCTATGCCATTGGCTCAAGTAAAGCATACATTTACATTCGGACTGAGTATCAGCTTGCAGTTCAACGACTAAATGCTGCACTCGATCTTGCTAAACAATATGGTTTTCTGGGCGAAAACATTTTCAATAGCGGTTTTAACCTTCAGATTTTTCTGCGCGAGGGTCCGGGAGCCTTTGTTTGCGGAGAAGAAACAGCGCTGATAAAAAGCCTTGAAGGTCGCCGCGGAATGCCAAGAACCAAACCACCTTATCCGCACGAAAAAGGGCTGTTCGGCAAACCAACCGTGGTTAATAACGTGGAAACACTAACCAATATCCCGCTCATTCTAAACAAAGGGCCGCACTGGTTCAAAAACAAAGGCACAAAAACCAGCAGTGGCACCAAACTATTTGCCCTGACTGGTGACACAGTGAATACCGGACTTGTTGAGGTACCTTTTGGAATTACCTTGCAGGAAATCATTTACGATATTGGAGGCGGAATAAAAAACAACAGGGAACTGAAAGCCGTTCAGATTGGCGGCCCTTCAGGAAGTCTTTTGCCCGTACAAAAACTCGATCTGAAAATTGATTACCTGGTATTTGAAGAACTGAATCTGATTATGGGCTCAGGGGGTATGGTTGTGATGGATGACCAAAGATGTATTATTGACATGGTAAAATACTTCATCAATTTTCTGCAACATGAAAGTTGTGGAAAGTGCATCCCTTGTAGGGAAGGTATTAACCGAATGTACGAAATTTTGAAAATGATTACCACCAGGCCTTCAGCTACTGACGGACATGAAGGTTTGTCGCGCTTTCAGGGGGTAATGCAGCTCGAAAACCTTGCACGGGTCATCAAAGAAACATCTCTTTGCGGGTTGGGCAAAACAGCTCCAAATCCTGTTCTCAGTGCACTGGAATGGTTCAGGGAAGAATTTGAAGAACACGTTTTTGAGCGCAAATGCAGAGCACATGTTTGCAAAAATCTTCGAAGCTTTGTGATTAATCCTGACCGATGCACAGGTTGTCTGGTTTGCCTAAAAAAATGTCCTGAAAATGCGATCATCGGTTCAGCCAGAAAACCTCATTACATTATTCGCGAAAAATGTACGGATTGCGGTATTTGCTATGACGTTTGCCGCTTCAGTGCAATAGATATTATTTGACGAACACTGCAAAGAAAAGGCCTTAAAAATGATTTTTAATATTGAAGTAAATAACAAAATCATCAAAGCAAAACGGGGAGATTCCATCCTCGAAACTCTGCGCAGGAATGGCATTTCTGTTCCTACACTTTGTTATATGGAAGGATTCACTCCAACAGGAGCATGCCGCATGTGCGTGGTTGAAATTGAGGGAAAAAATGAACTTGTACCTTCCTGCTCGCATCCGGTTGAGGAATGGATGAAAATACACACCCACTCCCCCCGTGTAATCAATGCGCGCAGAACAATTGTGGAACTGCTTCTTTCAAGTCATCCCGACGATTGCCTCTATTGTATCCGTAACAAAAATTGCGAACTGCAAAATCTTGCAGAAGAACTGGGTATCCGTGAAAGACGTTTGCCTGTAGTAAAAAAAACAGTCAAAAAAGATCCCTCAAGCGTCAGTATCGTGCGCGATACAGATAAGTGCATCCTTTGCGGACGATGCGTAAGAGTGTGCAAAGAACTCATCGGGATATCCACCCTTGATTTTATAGGCAAAGGAATGAAAACCATCGTAGCCCCTACATTTAACAACAGGCTCAACGTTTCAAACTGCATTAACTGCGGTCAGTGCCTGATGGTTTGTCCGACAGGTGCCCTTCATGAGCGCGATAATATTTCACAGGTTCAGGAAGCGCTTCAAAACCCTGAAAAATATGTCACTGTTCAAATATCCCCAACAGTTTCAGTATCTCTGGCGGAGGAATTCAACATCCGTACCGGAAAAGAAATGGACGGAATCTTAGTGGCTACGCTTCGAAGAATGGGTTTTGACAAAGTATTCAAAACAGCTTTTGCCGCAGATATTATGCTGCTGCAAATGGTTGACGAACTCGCTGATCGTCTCGCAAATAATGAACGTCTGCCAATGTTTTCGAGCGATTGTCCGGCATTTGTAAAATTTATGGAAGAATACCACCCCGACCTTTTGCCGCACCTTTCAGTGTGCAAATCTCCTCAACAAATCATGGGCAGCCTTATAAAACACCATTTTGCCAGAGAACAGAAGGTTAAAGCTGAAAAAATTTTTTCGGTTTCACTGGAACCATGCACTGCCAAAAAATTTGAAGCACATCGGGAAGAATTTACTACTAAAGGAATTTCAGATGTTGATGTAGTGCTGACTACCCGTGAAATAGCCCGTATGATTAAGCTCTACGGGCTTGACATTCAACAAAGTGCACCCGAAATGGCCGACATGCCGTTCACCATCCGGAGTTCAGCAGCAAAAATCACTGGTACCGGCGGCGGCATTGTCGAAGCGTTGTATAGATCATTGTACTATAAATTAACAGGAAAAAGTCTTGTAAACTTCAAAATAGCCTCATTGCGCAATAATAAGAATATCAAAGAATTTACAACAAAAATAGGGAAATACAAACTTGGTTTTGCCGCAGTAAACGGATTAGGAAACCTGCACGAATTGATCAAACAAATCAAAGCAGGCAGAAATGATCTGCAGTTTATCGAAGTTATGGCATGCCCGGGAAGTTGTGTCAATGGCGGAGGACAACCCATCGGCCATAGCAGGGAAGTGGTGAAAGCACGCACAAAGACATTGTACGATATTGACGAAAAAGAATCCATCAAAGTATCTTACAGAAATCTTTCAGTTACTGAATTATTTGGAAAATATTCAGGAAAAGAGAAAGATTCATTTTTTGAGAAATTCACCACAACCTACCAGAAAAGAGAAGTACCACTATAACGGAATGACAGTTAATTATACCGCATTTTTTATTTTATACGTAATTTTTAATCAAAAGCTTAAAACTTAAAAACACAGAAAAGTGAGTCATTCAAAGCGAAAACAACTTGTTTTTACTGTCAAGGACCTTTGCAGGGTTTGTTACACCTGTGTTCGCGAGTGCCCTGTGAAAGCTATCAAGATCATCAACGGGCAGGCCGAAGTGATCAATGAAAGATGCATCGGATGCGGCAACTGTACCATCGTTTGTAGTCAGGGAGCTAAGTGCTTTCTGAAAACCGTTCGTGACGCTAAAGATATTCTTAAAGAAAACAAAAAGGTCATCGCTCTGGTTGCACCCAGTTTTCCTGCAGAATTTACCGAAATTGACGATCATAAAAAATTCGTCGGAATGATACGCTCACTGGGATTCAGCCATGTTTGCGAAGTGGCCTTTGGTGCCGACATGGTTGCCAGGGAATACCGTAAACTTCATGACAAAGTCAAAGAAGGCGGGAGCATTTCTTCCGACTGTCCGGCTATTGTTTTTTATATCGAACATTATCATCCGAACCTGGTGGGTAAACTTGCTCCGATAGCTTCCCCAATGGTAGCTATGGCCCGCATTGTCAAAACAAAATACGGGGAAGATGCCAAACTTATCTTTATTGGCCCTTGCATTGCCAAAAAAGCAGAATCCGACGAGGTTGACGAAGCCATTACCTTTACCGAACTGCGGGAATTATTTACCGAAAAAAAGATTACTGCCGAAAGCACAATTCCATCAGAATTTGACCCTCCGTTGGCAGGAAAGGGCACTATATTTCCGGTAAGCAGGGGACTGCTTCAAACTGCAGAACTCTCGGAAGATATTCTTACCGAAGACGTTATCGTTGCTTCAGGCAAAACCAACTTCAGAGAAGCTATCAAAGAGTTCGAGAACGATTCACAAAACAACCATCATCTCGAACTTCTCTGTTGTGAGGGATGTATCATGGGACCGGGAACTTCTCCCGGAGGTAAACGTTACAACCGGAGGTCAAGCGTCAGTAATTATGTGCGTCAAAAACTGGAAAATTTCGATTTTGAACAATGGAATAAAGATATCGAAACTTTCAGCACAGTGAATCTTGGTCAGGAACATGTTGTTATTGACCGCAGGCTCGAAATACCCGACGAGGATGTCATCAATCAGGTTCTGGTCAGGCTGAATAAACTCACACCACAGGATCATCTCAACTGTACTGCGTGTGGATATGAAACCTGTCGTGAACACGCCATCGCCATTGCACAGGGATTGGCTGAGGTGGAAATGTGTCTTCCTTTCACCATCGAAAAACTACATCAGTCGGTGATGGAGCTTAATGAATCAAACAAACAGCTTGCTTCAACACAACAAGCCCTCCGACAGTCAGAAAAACTTGCCAGTATGGGACAACTATCAGCCGGAATCGCTCATGAGCTAAACAATCCTCTTGGGGTTATCACAGTTTACAGCAACATACTCAAAGAGGAAGCCCCTGAAGATGATCCGATAAGAAAAGACCTTGACCTGATTGCTGAGCAGGCTGAACGATGTAAAAAAATCGTTGGCGGTTTGCTCAACTTTGCCCGCAAAAACCAGGTTTCGCTCGCCGAAACAAACATGATTAACTTTGTAAAACAAGGCATTGCTTCAATCATTAAACAAGAAAGCGTGGAGGTGATATTCAAAAACATCATTAAACATCCGATGGTGAATATTGATGCAGACCAGATGATGCAAGCCTTTACAAATCTGCTGAAAAATGCCGTGGAAGCTATGCCTGAAGGAGGTACAATAACCATTACACTCAGTGACAACAATCAATATGTAATCCTTGAAATATCGGACACCGGAACAGGTATTTCAAAAGAAAACATGGAACATGTTTTTACTCCGTTTTTCACTACCAAAGCCATGGGAAAAGGCACCGGACTTGGTCTTCCAATGGTTTATGGCGTAGTAAAAATGCACAAAGGAAAAATTGAATTAAAATCCAATGATGATCCTCGTAAAGGTCCTACCGGAACGACTTTTACCATTTTTATCCCAAATGATCTTGAAAAATAAAAGAAACGTATCATGAAACCTCCATGACGTCTTCGACACCCAAGAGTATGAAAAGGGAAGTGTTTTTTAATTTTGCATCGAGCAAAATTAAAAAACTATGGAAACAAAACAAGTACAATTTGAACAGGTAGTATCGCGGGGTTGCGGTATTGATGTTCACAAGAAAATGCTCGTAGCCACTATAGATGGTGAAGGGCTGAAACAAGAAACACGAGAGTTTGCTACTTTCACAAGTTCTT
>Ga0116164_10002475_pt1 | contig 13205 bp, 10 predicted proteins | sample AD_UKC109_MetaG_FD_89888 | JGI IMG/M metagenome (GOLD analysis project Ga0116164, IMG submission 89888) | Active sludge microbial communities of municipal wastewater-treating anaerobic digesters from Hong Kong - AD_UKC109_MetaG | ecosystem: Engineered > Bioreactor > Anaerobic > Digestate... | reverse complement strand
TGCCGTCGTTTTCCGCCGGGTCGCCCGGGCCGTTGGAGAGCATCACGCCGTCCGGTTTCAGCGACAGTATTTCCGCCGCCGTCGCGCTCGCCGGGACGCTCGTTACGCTGCACCCGCGTTTGAACAATTCGTTTCGGATGTTCCGCTTCGCGCCGAAGTCCCAGAGCACGACGCTGCGTTTGCCGCCTTCGGCGCACATTGTTTCGCTCGATGGGCAGCTTACGGAATTCACCGCGTTTTCGATTCGATAGGATTTTAATCTTTTCAGCGACTGCTCGTTCGTTTCGGGCTTATTGGAAATCACCGCGTTCATCACGCCACGCTCACGAATGATTTTAACCAGTGCGCGCGTGTCGATGTCGAAAAGCCCGACGACGCCGCGGGATAATAAAAAGGCGTCAAGGTCTTCTTCACTGCGAAAGTTCGAAGGCACCTGACACCAGGACCGCACAATATACGCTTTTAACGCGGGGGCCGCTCCCTCAAAGTCGGCGGGAATGACCCCGTAATTTCCAATCAATGGAAATGTTTGAACCACCATCTGCCCATAATAGCTCGGATCGGTCAACGTCTCCAAATATCCGGTCATGGCCGTTGTAAAAACAATCTCGCCTTCGACCCGTCCGTTCGCGCCAAATGCCTTTCCCTCAAAGACCCGCCCGTCTTCAAGGGTGAGATATCTATGCTTGATCACTCTTGTCGCCCCCTTGGCTTATCATCGTTCCTTTTGTCGCGGCCGATCCTGTTCACCGGCCGCTTTACCTTAGCGAGTAATATACCACACTCGGGACAAAGAGGAAAGCTAAATTATATTTATGCATAAAAAATAAATATTTATGCTTTTTATCGGCTTTTCTCCCTCTGCCGGGGCGTGTATTTCACCCGGCATGCAAAAAACAAAAAAATACGTCCGGTGCCTGCTTTACAAAGCCACCCGATTGTGCTAAAGTCAGACCTAAATTGGTAGTACATATAGGTATTACAATTAGAAGTGCGGAGGCGCTTACAGTATGAGCAAAAACTCGCAGATGCAGTCCGTGCGGGCCCGCCTGCTGCAGGAGATCAAGGAGGGCGTATACCGCTCCTCCAACATGCTCCCGCGGGAAGACGTCCTCGCCGAGCGTCTCGACATCAGCCGCACGCAGCTGCGCGACAGCCTTGCGCAGCTGGAGCGGGAAGGATTCATCAGCAGGCGTCAGGGCGTCGGGACGATGATCAACCGCCACGTGACCGCCGTTAAAGTGCGCATGGATATGGAAATCGAGTTTATGGACATGATCGCCCAGTCCGGCTACACGCCGAGCCTCCTGCTTTCAAAGCACGAAGCGGTACCGGCCACGCAGGTCGTTGCCGCGCGCCTTGCAATCCCGGCGGGCGAAGCGGTCCTGCGCGCCGTGCGGTTAATCGGCGCGGACGGCGTCCCGGCGATCTACTGTGTGGATTATATTCCGCTTTCTCTCGTTAAGCGGAAGGACTATGCGGAGCGGACGCTTGACAAGCCGATCTTTTCGTTTTTGAAGGAACACTGCGACCTGGAGCCGTATATGGACATCACCGAGGTGCAGCCCGCCGTCGCAAACGCCGAGCTGGCGGACATTTTTCATGTGAGCGCGGGCGCGCCGCTTCTCTACCTTGACGAACTGGACTATGACAAGGAAGGCATGCCGATCCTGTATTCGCCACAATATTATATCGGCGGCGTCATCAAGCATACGCTGCTGCGGATGAAATTTTAAGCCCCGTGTATTTGCGGGTTTGTTTTGATTTTATGGAGGATTTTAAAATGAAAAAAGTTGCCGTCGTCATGGGGAGCGCTTCGGACTTGCCGCTTGCAAGGGAAGCGCTTCAAACGCTTTCCGATTTTGGCGTCCCGTCCACGGCCCGCGTGCTTTCCGCGCACCGCTCGCCGAACGAAACGGTAGATTTCGTTCGCGGCGTTGAGACGGAAGGATACGGCGTTCTGATCGCCATTGCGGGCAAGGCCGCGCATCTTGCGGGCGTGCTGGCCTCGCACACGCGGTTGCCGGTGATCGGCGTCCCGGCGGGTTCGCACGACCTCGGTGGGCTCGACGCGTTGCTTTCCACCGTGCAGATGCCAAAAGGCGTCCCCGTCGCAACGGTCGCCATCGGCGGCGCGGCAAACGCGGCCCTGCTCGCCGTCCGCATCCTCGCGCTGGCGGACGACGATCTGGCGCAAAAACTCGACAGCTATGCGCAAGCGCTTGCAAAAAAAACCATTGAAGCGGATGAATCGCTGCAAAAGGAGATTGAAACGACATGAAAAAGCTCGGTCAAATTTACGAGGGTAAAGCCAAAAAGGTATTTGAAACCGACGATCCCAAGATCGTCATCGTCGACTATAAGGACGACGCGACGGCGTTCAACGGGCTGAAAAAGGGAACGATCACCGGAAAAGGCGTGGTCAACAACAAAGTCTCCAACCATTTCTTCCGCCTGTTGGAAGGCAAAGGTATCCCCACGCATTTTGTCGAGCAGCTTTCCGACCGCGAAACCGCGGTCAGGCGCGTCGAGATCCTGCCCGTCGAGGTGATCGTCCGAAATCGCGCCGCAGGCAGTTTTTCAAAGCGCATGGGCGTGCCGGAAGGAACCGGTTTAGCCTGCCCGATCCTTGAGTACAGCTATAAAAACGACGCGCTCGGCGACCCGTTCATCAACTCCTACTATATCCGCGCGCTGAACCTCGCAACGGACGCGGAGATGGAAACGGTGAAAGAGTATTCCTTCGCAATCAACGATATCCTGCGCGAATATCTCGACGGGCTTGGTATCGAGCTGATCGATTTCAAACTCGAATTCGGCCGCTGCGACGGAAAAGTCGTGCTTGCCGACGAAATCTCGCCGGACACCTGCCGCTTCTGGGACAAGGGCACCGGCAAAAAGCTCGACAAGGACCGCTTCCGTCAGGACCTCGGAGAGGTCGAAGACGCTTACCGCGAGATTATCAAACGGTTGATGGGGGAATAACATGCCGCTAAGCATTCGGCTGCCAGAAGCATACGATCGGGTCAAACCCGAGCACGACCGCATGAACGAAGCATGCGGCGTCTTCGGCATCTACTGCAACGGCAGCGGAATCGACGCCGCCGAGGCGGCGTATTACGGGCTCTTTGCGCTGCAGCACCGCGGTCAGGAGAGCGCGGGCATCGCCGTTGCGCATGGAAGGCGCATCGAATGCTGCAAGGAGATGGGATTGGTCAGCGGGAAATTCCGCGACAGCCTCGTCCTGCTGGGCGGCGCGAACCTGGCGGTCGGCCATGTGCGCTACTCCACAATGGGCGACACGACGCTGACCAACGCGCAGCCGCTGCTCGTCGAATCTGCCGCGGGCCCGCTCGCGCTCGCGCACAACGGCAACATCATCAACGCAAGGGAGCTGCGCGCGGAGCTTGAAAGCGAAGGCGTGGCTTTTCAAACGTCCACCGATTCCGAAGTCGTCGGCGCGCTCATTGCGAAAAACGGCATTACGGACCTGGTCGGAAGCGTCGTGAAAGCGACGGAGCGGCTGAAGGGCAGCTACGCGCTCGTGCTGATGACGCGCGATATGATTGTCGGCGTCCGCGACCCGAAGGGCATGCGTCCGCTCGCACTCGGCACTCTCGACGGCGCATACGTTTTCGCTTCCGAATCCTGCGCGTTCGACACCATCGGCGCGGAGTTCATCCGCGACGTCCGCCCGGGCGAGATCATCGCGATCGGCCACAACGGGCTGACGTCCCATCAGACCGTACATGCTTCGGACACGGCGCTCTGTATTTTCGAATACGTCTATTTTGCCAGGCCGGATTCCGATATCGACGGCATTTCCGTCCACAAGGCGCGCGAGCGCGCGGGCGAACTGCTCGCGATATCGTCTCCCGCCGACGTGGACGTCGTTGCCGCCGTGCCGGATTCGTCGCTTCCCGCCGCAATGGGATACGCAAGGCAGGCCGGGCTTCCGTTCATTGTCGCGCTTTCAAAAAACCGCTATATGGGACGCACCTTCATCGAGCCTTCACAGGACCGCCGCGAGATGGACGTTTCGCTCAAGCTCAGCGTGCTCAAGCGCAACGTGCGCGGCAAGCGCGTGCTGCTCGTGGACGATTCCATCGTGCGCGGCACGACAAGCCGGCGCATCGTGGAGATGCTCCGCACAGCGGGCGCAAAGGAAGTGCACCTGCGCGTGAGCTCGCCGCCGGTTATGCACCCGTGTTATTTCGGAATCGATACATCGACCTATGAACAGCTCATCGGCGCGAATCACTCCGTTGAAGAGATCCGCAGGTATATCGGCGCGGACTCGCTGCGCTATTTAAGCTTCGAAGACCTCAAAAAAACCGTCGAGGGCGCCGCGTGCAATTTCTGCGCGGGCTGTTTCAACGGCAAATATCCGGAGGACGTATCGGAGCTGTTGAAATGCGGAAAGAAAAATCTACTGGATCGATAAGGAGACCGTCATGCCAATTACTTACAAGGATTCCGGCGTAAACGTCGAGGCGGGCTACAGCGCCGTCAAGCAGATGAAAGCCTATGCCGAATCCACATTTGACGGGAACGTTCTGCACGGGCTGGGTTCGTTCGGCGGCATGTATGCACTCGGCGAAGACGTGCTCGTCTCCGGCACCGACGGGGTCGGCACCAAGCTCAAAGCCGCGTTCGTCATGGACCGTCACGATACGGTCGGGATCGACTGCGTGGCGATGTGCGCAAACGACGTGGTCTGCCACGGCGCAAAACCTCTGTTTTTCCTGGACTACATCGCGACCGGAAAGCTGTTCCCGGAGGCCGCCGCGAGCGTCGTCAAAGGCGTTGCGGACGGCTGCAGGCAGGCGGGCTGTTCGCTGATCGGCGGCGAAACCGCCGAAATGCCGGGTTTTTACGCCGCGGGCGAATACGACCTCGCGGGCTTTTGCGTCGGAATCGTAAAAAAGAGCGCAATGCTGGAGAGCGGCCGCGCCGCCAAGGGCGACGCGATCGTCGCGCTGGCGTCGTCCGGCATCCACTCCAACGGGTTTTCGCTGGTGCGAAAACTCATCCCAATGGAGCGCGCAAAGCTTGAGGAATTCCGACCGGAGCTTGGCAAGACACTCGGCGAAGAGCTGCTCACGCCGACGCGCATCTACGTTCAGCCGGTGCTTACATTGCTTGAATCGATTGAGGTGCATTCGATCGCGCATATCACAGGCGGCGGTTTTTACGAAAACATCCCGCGCAGCCTGTCGGGCGGCCTCTGCGCGCGGATCGAAAAACAGAGCGTTCGGGTTCCACCCATCTTCCGGCTGCTGATGTCGCTTGGCAACATGGAAGAAAACGAAATGTTTCATACGTTCAATATGGGCGTCGGCATGACGCTCGCCATGCCGGAAGCGCAGGCCGGCCGCGCGATCGAAATTTTGGGTAACATGGGCGTGAGCGCGTATCGCATCGGCGAGGTCGTGAAGGGCGAGGAAGGCGTAACGCTATGCTGAAACCGCGCGTCGCAGTTCTGGTTTCCGGCAGCGGCACGAACCTTCAGGCGCTTATAGACGCGCGGGACTCCGGCCGGTTGAACAGCGGCGAGCTCGCGCTCGTCGTTTCAAACAAATCCGGCGCTTACGCGTTGGAACGCGCGAAACGCGCGGGCATCGCGACCGCGACGGTAGCGCGGACGGATTTTTCGACACGCGAGGCGTTTGAAAAAAAACTGCTGTCCGTTCTGGCGGCGCACCGTATCGACGTCGTCGTCCTCGCGGGATTCATGCAGATTTTAAGCGCCGCCTTTGTTGGGCGATATCCCGACCGGATATTAAACGTGCATCCTTCCCTGATCCCCGCCTACTGCGGCAAGGGTTTTTACGGACTGAAGGTGCACGAGGCGGTGCTTGCCGCAGGCGAAACGACGACGGGCGCGACGGTGCATATGGTAAACGAAGTGCCAGACGGCGGCCGGATCCTCATGCAAAAATCCGTCGCCGTGCTCCCCGGCGATACGCCGGAGACGCTGCAACGACGCGTGATGGAACAGGCGGAATGGAAACTGCTCCCGGCGGCGACTGAAATCGTCTGTGCGGATTTGTCAAAACAGCTGGAAAGAGAGGCTTTTTAATATGGAACGACAAGATTTATACGACTTGCTCAAGGAAAACACATATCCGGGCCGCGGTATCGTCATTGGGCTCAGCCCCGACGGGAAAACCGCGGCGCTGGCGTATTTTATCATGGGACGAAGCACCGGAAGCCGGAGCCGCGCGTTTGTGAAAAACGGGGACGACCTCGACATCCGCATTCTGGACGCGGGTAAGGTCGCGGACGCAAGCCTGATTTTGTATTCGCCGCTTCGCACGCTTCCCGGTATAACGGTGGTCACAAACGGCGACCAGACCGATACGATCCGGGACGCGTTTGCCGTTGGGACAACCTTTGAGCAGGCGCTTGAAACGCGCCGCTTCGAGCCGGACGCGCCGCACTTTACGCCGCGCATCAGCGGCATGCTCAGCTTTGCGGAACCGTTTTCCTATCGGCTCTCCATTTTGAAAACCGGCGATGAAAACGGCAAGACCGCGCTCCGCCAGACCTTTGCTTACGAGCCGGCGGCAGGCGTCGGACATTTCATCCACACCTATGGCGGAGACGGAAAAGTACTGCCCAGCTTTTCGGGTGAACCAAAGTCCGTTTTTATACCGGACGGGATCGACGCGTTTGCAAACGGCGTTTGGAACGCGCTCAACGCGGACAACAAGATATCGCTTTACGTCCGCTATACGGATATCGGCAGCGGCGCATACAAAGACCGTCTGTTCAATCAATACGTCATGGAGGAAAGCAAAGCATGAAAGAGCTCGCATTAAAATACGGCTGCAACCCGCATCAAAAACCCGCGCGCCTCTATATGGAGAGCGGCGAACTCCCGGTTGAGGTCCTCAACGGACAGCCCGGCTACATCAACTTTCTCGACGCGCTGAACGCCTGGCAGCTCGTAAAGGAACTGAAAGCGTCTCTCGGCCTTCCCGCCGCGGCTTCGTTTAAGCACGTCAGCCCCGCGGGCGCGGCGCTCGGACTGCCGCTGAGCGAAACCGACCTGCGCGCCTGCGCGGTGGACGATATCGACGGCGTGATCGATTCACCCGTCGCCTGCGCCTACGCGCGCGCGCGCGGGACCGACCGCATGTCGTCCTTCGGCGATTTCATCGCGCTGAGCGACGTCTGCGACGCTGTTACCGCGTCCATCATCAAGCGCGAAGTTTCGGACGGCGTGATCGCGCCGGGTTATATGCCGGAAGCGCTCGAAATACTGAAAACCAAACGAAACGGGACCTACGGCGTGCTCCGCATTGACGAAAGCTATGAACCCGCCGCGCTGGAGCGCAAGCAGGTGTTCGGCGTCACATTTGAACAGCCGCGCAACGATGCTTTCATCGGCATGGAGTTGCTCGGCCAGTCCGTAACGCAGCAAAAAGTGGTGGACGAAGCCGCCAAACGCGACCTTGTCCTTTCGTTGATCACGCTGAAATATACGCAGTCGAACTCGGTCTGCTTCGTCTGCGGCGGGCAGACCATCGGCGTCGGCGCCGGGCAGCAGTCCCGCATCCACTGTACGCGCCTTGCCGGGGAAAAGGCGGACATCTGGTGGATGCGCCGCAACGAAAAGGTGCTGAATCTGCCGTTTCTGCCCACGCTGAAACGGCCGGAGCGCGACAACCTGATCGATTCGTATATCTCCGGGCGCGTCGACGATGCGTTTGGCGAGACCGGCTGGAAAAACTGGTTTACAAGTCGTCCTGAACCGCTGACGCAAAGCGACTGCGCGGCGCATATCGCCCGGCTGTCCGGCGTTTCGCTCGGCAGCGACGCGTTCTTCCCGTTTGGCGACAACATCGACCGCGCGCGCGAAAGCGGTGTTAAGTACATTGCGCAGCCCGGCGGGTCCGTGCGCGACGCGGACGTGATCGCCGCCTGCGACCGGTATGGAATGGCGATGTTCTTTACGGGACTTCGTTTATTCCATCATTAAGCGCAGACGCTTCTTTGATGAACGATGAATGCCGGAAGAAACATAAATAAAACGAAAGATCGATGAAAATAAAGCCTATGAACGTTATGCTGGTCGGCGGTGGCGGCCGCGAACACGCCATACTGGAAAAGCTGCGCGAAAGCCCGCGCATCGATACCATCTACGCGCTGCCCGGAAACGGCGGCATGAGCGAACACGCAATTTGCGTGCCGATTTCCGCGACGGACATCGACGGGATCGTCGCCTTCGCTTTGGAAAAGCACGTGGACTTCGCCGTCGTCGCGCCCGACGATCCGTTGATTCAGGGCGCTTGCGACAGACTGCGGGACGTTGGCGTCCGCTGCTTCGGGCCCTCCGCTTCGGCGGCGGCCATCGAGGGCAGCAAGAGCTTTGCCAAGGATCTCATGAAAAAATACGGCATCCCGACCGCTTCCTATGCGGTATTCGACCGCGCGGACGAAGCGTATGCGTATCTTGCGAAAATTCCGTACCCGACCGTCATAAAAGCCGACGGGCCCGCCCTTGGGAAGGGCGTATTCATCGCGCAGACCGAGGAAGAGGCGAAAAGCGCGGTGTCCGCGCTCATGGAGCAGGGCAAGCTCGGAAAAAGCGGCCTCCGCGTCGTCATCGAAGAGTGTTTGACCGGCAACGAAGCGAGCGTGCTCGCCTTTACCGACGGGAGCACGCTGGTGCCGATGGTGTCGGCGCTCGACCACAAGCGCGCGTTCGACAACGACATGGGGCCGAATACCGGCGGCATGGGCGCGCTTGCGCCGAACCCGTTTTACACCGAACGGGCCGCGAGCGAGTGCATGGAGCGCATCTTTTTGCCGACCATCCGGGCGATGAACGCCGAAGGACGCAAATTCAAGGGCTGTCTCTATTTCGGATTGATGCTGACAAATGACGGGCCGAAGGTGATCGAATACAACTGCCGTTTCGGCGACCCTGAAACGCAGGTCGTCCTGCCGCTGCTGGAGTCGGACCTGTTCGAAATCATGCTCGCCGTGGAGGACGAGCGCCTTTGCGACGTCCCGGTTCGGTTTCAAACCGGCGCGGCCTGCTGTGTCGTGATGGCTTCGCAGGGATACCCGACCAAGTACGGCACCGGATATGAAATCGCGCTCAACGATGCCGACCGGTTGAAAAACGTCTCTGTGTATCACGCGGGGACAAAGGTTGAAGACGGACGGCTGCTGACCTCCGGCGGACGCGTGCTCGGCGTGAGTGCCGTCGCCGACACGCCGCGATCAGCGCAGCGCGCAGCCTATGATGCGACGGGCAGGATTCGCTTTGAAAACGCCTTTTACCGAACGGATATCGGCGAACGGGCGCTGAAAGCGATCGAGAACAAAAACGCTTGAACCGAAAAGGAAACCGATGGTAAACAGGATATATGTGGAAAAGCAAGCCGGATACGCGCACGAAGCCGCGGCGCTTCTGGCGGACATTCGGGACGTTCTTGGAATCAAAAGCGTCACCGGCGTTCGAATCGTAAACCGGTACGACGTCGATGGCGTCGACGAACAGCTGTTTTCGGCATGCCGCTACGCAGTATTCGCCGAGCCGCAGACCGACAACGCATTCGATACGCTGCCGGATGACGGCTCGATCACGTTCGCCGTCGAATATCTCCCGGGACAGTTCGATCAGCGGGCCGACGCCGCCGCACAGTGCATCGCGCTCCTTTCCGGAAAGGAAGCGCCGGCGGTGCGAACGGCGCGGGTCTATCGGCTGTACGGGACGCCGGGCAAAGACGAAATTCTTTCCGTAAAGCGCTATGTCGTCAACCCGGTGGAAGCGCGGGAAGCCTCTCTGGAACCGTTTGAAACCCTTTCGATGGCATCCGCCGAACCTCCGGCGATACCGGTGCTGAACGGGTTTATTTCCTTTGATGACGAACGGTTGAACGCGATGATCGCGGACTACGGCCTTGCAATGGACCTTGACGACCTGAAATGCTGCCGCGCGCACTTCCTTTCCGAGGGACGTGACCCGACGCTTACGGAGCTGAAGCTGCTCGACACCTACTGGTCGGACCATTGCCGCCACACCACCTTCCTTACGGAACTGGACGAGGTGACGTTTGCCGACCAGCGCGCGGGAAAAACCTATCAAGATTATTTGTCCATGCGGCGCGAACTCGGCGTCACAAAGCCCGTCACGCTCATGGACCTCGCGACGATCGCCGCGCGCTGGTTCCGGCGGCACGGCATGCTGGACAGGCTCGACGATTCCGCGGAGATCAACGCATGCACGGTCAAAACGGAGATCACGGTCGACGGAAATCGGCAGGAATGGCTCGTACTCTTTAAAAACGAAACGCATAACCACCCGACGGAGATCGAGCCGTTCGGCGGCGCGGCGACCTGCATCGGCGGGGCGATCCGCGATCCGCTTTCCGGGCGCGCGTACGTCTATCAGGCGATGCGCTTGACCGGCGCGGCCGATCCAAGACGGCCCTATTCCGAAACGCTTCCCGGCAAGCTGCCGCAGCGAAAGCTCGTGACCACCGCCGCGGCGGGCTACAGCTCGTACGGCAATCAGATCGGCCTTGCAACGGGCCTTGTGGACGAAATCTATCACGAGGGCTTCCTTGCAAAGCGCATGGAGATCGGCGCGGTGATCGGCGCGGCCCCGGCAAAGAACGTACGCCGGGAAACGCCCGAAAGCGACGACGTTGTCCTTCTGCTCGGCGGAAAGACCGGCCGGGACGGCTGCGGCGGAGCGACCGGTTCGTCCAAGGCGCACGACGCGGGGTCGCTTGCGCAGTGCGGCGCGGAGGTGCAAAAGGGCAACGCGCCGGAGGAGCGAAAGCTCCAACGGCTGTTTCGAAACCCCGAAGCGGCGCGGCTTATCAAGCGCTGTAACGACTTTGGCGCGGGCGGCGTGTCGGTAGCGATCGGCGAACTCGCCGACGGACTGTCCATCGACCTCGACAAGGTCCCCGTCAAGTACGACGGCCTCGACGGAACCGAGCTAGCCATCAGCGAGTCGCAGGAACGCATGGCCGTCGTCGTCGCGCCCGAAGACGCGGCGCGGTTCGTTTCGCTGGCGGATAATGAAAACCTGTCCGCCGTCGCCGTAGCAACGGTGACCGAATCACCGCGGCTGACCATGCGCTGGCGGAATAAATGCATCGTGGATTTACCAAGAAGCTTTATCGACAGCAACGGCGCGCAGAAGCATGCGCGCGCGCACGTGGAAGGGCCGCGCGTCCGGCCAGACGCAACAATACAAGGCGGATTCGGCGAACGATATCAAGCGCTGGTTTCCGATTTAAACGTCTGTTCCAAACGCGGCCTGAGCGAACGGTTCGATTCCACGGTCGGCGCATACAGCGTGCTCATGCCGTTCGGAGGCAGGCGTCAGCTGACGCCCGCGCAGGCCATGGCGGCAAAACTTCCGCTTCTGTCGGGCGAAACCGACGCCTGCACCATGATGTCCTGGGGATACGATCCATACCGTTCGGAATCGTCCCCGTATTCCGGCGGATATTGCGCGGTCGTCGATTCGCTTGCCAAGTTGGCTGCATCCGGCGCACCGCCGGACGAACGATATCTGACCTTTCAGGAGTATTTTGGAAAGCCGGGCGCAAATCCCGCTCGCTGGGGAAAACCGACGGCGGCGTTGCTCGGCGCGCTCGCCGCGCAGATGGACCTTGGCGTCGCCGCTATCGGCGGAAAGGACTCCATGAGCGGCTCGTTCGAATCACGCGACGTTCCGCCGACGCTCGTGAGCTTTGCGGTCGCAATCGGGAGCACGAAAACGGTCCTGTCGCCCGAATTCAAGCGTGCCGGTTCAAAGATCGCGCTGCTCTGCCCGGACTATCGTGCCGACGGCCTGCCGGAAGCGGATTCGCTGAACCGGCTGTTTCAGCAGATTCGCGAATTGATCGTTACAAAGCAGGCGCTCGCGGTGTATGCGCCGGGCGCGGGCGGCGTCGCCGAGGCGGTATTCAAGATGTGCCTCGGCAACGGCCTCGGGTTCCAATTTAATGACGATCTGGAAATCGACGAGCTGTTCCGGCCGCGCTGCGGCGCGTTTGTGGTCGAGCTCGCGGACGGCTGTAACGCCGGCATGCCGCTTGGCCGCACGCTTTCGGAACGAATGCTGATTTGGCGCGGCGAACAGTTGCCGATGCGCGAGCTGGAACGATCTTACGAGGATACGCTGGAAGGCGTCTTCCCCACGCGCACGGACGCCGTGAATACGATCGCCGATGTGCCGGTCGTCCATGCCGAACGTCGCGTAAAGCCAAGTGCGAAAATTGCTAAACCCCGGATTTTGATCCCGGTCTTTCCGGGCACCAATTGCGAATATGAATCCGCCCACGCCGTGGAGCGCGCGGGAGCGATCGCCGACGTGCTTGTGCTCCGGACACAATCCGCCGCCGCGGTGGGCGAGTCGCTGCATGCGTTTGCCGCGCGACTGAAAGACGCGCAGGCGCTGTTTTTGCCCGGCGGTTTCTCCAACGGCGACGAGCCGGACGGCTCCGGCAAATACATCACCGCGTTTCTGAAAAACGAAATTGCTTCCGACGCGCTGACGCAATTGCTCGACGAGCGCGACGGCCTCGCGCTCGGCATCTGCAACGGATTTCAGGCGCTCGTCAAGCTCGGCCTGCTTCCCTATGGACACATTGCGGAGCCTTCGCCGTCCTCTCCGACGCTGACGTTCAACGTGATCGGACGCCATCAGTCCCGCCTTGTGCGGACGGTCGTCACGTCCGATAAATCGCCGTGGCTGATGCTTGCGGGCGCGGGGAACATCTATACGATGCCAATTTCGCATGGCGAAGGCCGCTTTTTGTGCCCCGGGGACGTGTTCTCCGCTCTGGTCGAAAACGGGCAGATCGCGGCGCGGTATGTCGACGAAAACGGCGACCCATCCATGGACGTGCGCTTTAACCCGAGCGGATCGTTCGCTTCGGTGGAGGCAATAACGTCTCCGGACGGTCGGATTCTCGGTAAAATGGGGCATAGCGAGCGGATCGGCACCGGATTGTATCAAAACGTGCCGGGCGCATTCGATATGCGTCTGTTCGAATCCGCCGTCGCGTATTTTGCCTGACCAAAAATCCCCATTGCGCGGCAAAGAAATGTTTCCTGCTTAAAACGGTTCCGAAAACAGAAAAAATACAGTATACTGAATGGAAACAAGGACGGGGATGCCCATAAAAGGGTATCCCGTTACCCGAACGTACAAAAAGGAGTTG
>Ga0116164_10002471_pt1 | contig 13218 bp, 10 predicted proteins | sample AD_UKC109_MetaG_FD_89888 | JGI IMG/M metagenome (GOLD analysis project Ga0116164, IMG submission 89888) | Active sludge microbial communities of municipal wastewater-treating anaerobic digesters from Hong Kong - AD_UKC109_MetaG | ecosystem: Engineered > Bioreactor > Anaerobic > Digestate... | reverse complement strand
TAATGAGAAGTTTTTTTGTGTTGATATTATATCATCAAAGCTAAAAAATGTTGTTACAACAACATTTTTTATGTTGTCAAAAAGATATACTGAATGTTAACAAAAAGACAATTAACGGAGAAATAAAACAATGAGATCATCCAAAAAAACATATTTGAACAGAAAAGTGCCGGCTCTGATAATTACATTATCCATGATTGCCGGTCTTTTGGGAAACATGGGATATGCCAAAGCAGAAGAAACTGTATGGGATGGGACTTCGGATGTATCCTGGTATACGGTCGATAAGGATGCCTTGTCATATGAAATAGCAACGGCCGAGGACTTGGCCGGCATTGCTGAAATAGTAAACGGTACAGCCGAAGACGAATATGGCCAAATAGAAAAAAACAATTTTGAGGGAGTCACTTTTACATTGACTGCTGATATTGTTCTTAATACTGATCCCATTCCAGGCAGGGATGATACCCTTAAGGAATGGACACCCATAGGAGGCGGAGCAAATAAAGAAGTATTTCGGGGGACATTTGATGGGCAGCAATATTCTATTAAAAACATATATATAAATGCCGACGGATCCTGGGGAGAAGATGAAAACAGAAATATAGGCTTGTTCGGGTATATAGGCGGGGAAGCTGCAGTTAGAGATCTGACAATAAAAGACGGCTGGATATTCGGAAGAAGAGCAGTAGGTGCAGTGGTTGGCAGAACAGAAGATTATAATGTTTCTCTGGGGCACGGAGCCATAATAGAGAATTGCCATAATGAAGGCACGGAAGTGACATCAACAGATAAAACAGGAGTTGGCGGTATCGTGGGAGCCGGTTACAATATGGCACTAATAAGCAATTGCACCAACAGCGGAGACATAAAAGCAGATGGACAATATGATGCCGGCGGTATAGTGGGAGACTGCGAAGGAATAATACAAAACTGCAGTAATTCAGGCAAAGTTTCCAGCATAACAGGAAATGCGGGGGGCATAGTAGGCTACAATCAGCATTTCGATACATACGTACCTCAGACGATAAATTGTTATAATACAGGAGAGGTTTCAAGCAACGGCTATGCCGGAGGCATTATAGGATATCAGGAAGGCGGTTCCCGGAATTGTTATAATGTGGGTGCCCTTTCGGGAGATGGCAATAAGGGAGGAGTTATCGGAGACCTTAACAGTCGTTATGATAATGAAAATCTTTATTTTTTGAATAGTGAGGATAGAGATATTCCCGGAGTAGCCCGGCAGCAGGCGGGAACTACAGGAAATGTAGAAACAACAGAAAAAACTGAAGATGAAATGAAAGGCGAACCTTTTCCCGGCTTATTGAACGGGGACGATACAGATTATGGGGAAGGGGACGCTTTCAGATATGAGGCCGGTGATTATCCGGTATTTCCGGCATATAATGACGGCAGGGAAAAAGTGGTTTCTGATATCAAAATAACAGTTCCTCCATCTACCGTTTATTATAAAACAGGAGACGTATTGAGCCTTTCCGGCATGAAAGTTATGATAAGTTATGCCGATGGCAGTGCGGCAACAGAGATCACATACGAAAACAATACGCCTGCAGGTATTCTTACAACTCTTTCAGACAGTGATACTAGCGTGGCCGGCACAAAAACAGCCGACATAAGGTATGGCTACCGCACAGCCAATCAAGCCCTTATGGTGTGTGATGTCAATATCGTCTATGGCCTGATAGCTGATCTTGGGGAAATCAAGTGGGACAGCGGAGGAAAACTGGTTGAAGCAAGGTCGGCATACGCTGTACTGGAAGGCGATGAAGGCACAAACAAAGGAGTTGAAAATTACAACGCCCTGCTAACTGCTGAAAACTCATATAAAAACACGGAAGGCCAATACGGTATAGCATATATCGGTTTTGGCGAGTATATCGATAACATAAGAGACGAATATAAGGAATCCGGCATAGCAGAACTTAATGATATAAAAAGCGAGACTTTAGGTATAATCGGGAGCCAGGAAATTGAAGTTGCAGGAATATGGGAAAAACTCAAAGAAGCGGAATCCGGAATCACTGCTCTTTCAAAATATCTGAAACCGAGTCTTTCCTTTGCACAGATCGCAGTTGAAACACAGACATATACGGGATCGGCATTAATGCCTGAAATAGTAGTGACATACAGCGGTAGAACACTTGTGAGAAACACGGATTATGAGGTGGCATATTCAAATAACATAAAAGCCAGGGCATCGGGTAAAGCTACTGTTACAGGAACAGGAGATTACAGGGGGACCACTTCAGCAACCTTTTATATCGTTCAGGCCGCAAATAAAATATACTGCAAGGACAGGATAGATAAGACATACGGAGCAACAGCTTTCAGCCTGGGAGCCACCGCCCGTGAGGGTGCCTTAATTAGTTATGCTTCGGGCAATACCTCGGTGGCAGCTGTTTCGGCCGGCGGTAAAATTACAATAAAGGGAACGGGGATCGCAAGTATAACTGTAACTGCAAAATCAACGGCCAATTACAAAACAACATCAAAAACAATCACGATATACGTTAAACCAAAAAAGGCACGTATTTACAAAGCGACTTCACCGAAAAAAAGAACTTTGAAAGCAACCTGGAAAAGAGATAAAAAAGCAACAGGGTATCAGGTAATATGTGCCACCAACAAGAGATTTACAAAAAACAAAAAAACCGCTTTGGTAAAAAAGAGCAAAACGACATCCAAGACTATAAAGAAGCTAAAAAAAGGGAAAAAGTATTATGTGAAAGTCAGAGCATATAAAACGGCCCGGGGACAGAAGATATATGGTTCATACAGCAAAGTCAAGACAGTAAGAGTCAGATAGAAGTAGGCGGCATCATTGAGGCAGGACCGGACCAGAAAATAAAAAGACAAAAGTAATGAAAGAAATAATGTATAAAAACAAAAAGATAATACTGATAATAGCAGCAGGTTTGGTGCTGCTGTTTTCAGTTATGTCTTTTTCAGTTACGACAGCCGATGCTTCAGCTTCGAAACTTGATATATATGTGGGATATTACGGGGGGCCCTATTATTTGAAGAAGTCCTACAGTGTCAATGACATGTATTCTCTTCCTACTCACAGAAGGGTATATTCCTTCATTGATGCAGCGCCAAGACCCTGTTTGGACTGTGCCATAGGAGTAGATATGGAAGATCTTATAAGTGATGCGAAAATAGACATGAATTCCATTGAGACTTTCTATTTTTATACCAGCGACAGCGGAGACACCTATTATACATCATTCCCAAAAAGTGAATTGATAGATACTGTAAGATATTATTATCCTGAACTTTACAGACATTTTGACAAACTGCAGGGAGGAACCGAAGGAGCAGAAGAAGGTGCAGTAGCCGTTCCGGCTATGCTGGCCATATCGGATGATTTTATAAAAATGGAGGCGGGAGACATATTTGTTGAGAATTACGATGATCAGAGTTCAGAAAACCGTTTCAGGCTTCTGTTCGGGCAGACTGATACCGTCACAAGAAATGCAACAAGGTCAGCCAAATATGTTGGAAGGATAAACGTCATGCTGGGCGGATATCCCACCATAACAGCCCCCAATTCATACCTGGACATGAAGGTGGGAAGCAAAAAAAACATCAGTATTACAATAGATGCGGCAGATATCCTTCTTGGGAAAAAGATAAAAGAAAGCATAACATGGACATCAAGTGATGAAAGTGTGGCCACTGTGGACAGAAACGGTATGGTGACAGTCACAGGTGAAGGGGAAGCAGTAATAACGGCCAAATACAAAGATCAGTCAGTGGAAGTGACAATAAACGGGGAGAAAGGCAGTGCAGCCGGTTACGGAGGGGGAAATGGTGGAGGCATTGGCAGTATAAGTGAAGTGAGCCTGGGAGAAGGAGACGGAATAGATGTCGAAACCTCGGGTGGCAGCGGGCAGGCCTGGCGTGTATACGAAATGGATGAAAAGGCAGAAGAACTGCCGGAAATAAAGAAGAACAATGATCTGATACCGGTCATAATAATGATAATGATCCTGCTGATTTCAGGAATAGCGGGAAGAACATTGAAGTTTTACAGAGAAGTGCGAGGTTAAAAATGATTTCACAAGGACTGAGTGATGCGCTCAGAGCTGTTGCTGAAGCAGCGCTTACACCGGTGGTAATAATACTGCTGGTTTTGATAGCAGTGACCATAATACTGCTGGGGACTCTTATAGCTGAATTTTTTACTGAAAGGCGTCATCTGAAGGTCAAAATGCCTGTTCTGATAAACCAGATCAGAGCAGCTGAAAAAAGCCCAGAGGAGATAATCGCGGGAAGTGGTCTGATAAAAAAACAAAAAGAGACCCTTAAGGAACTGGTGCTTCAGAGTGAACTCACCAATACCATGAGAGAAGCGCTTGCAGTAAGACTTTTGGCGGAGACAAGGGCCCGATATGACGGAATAGTAAATATAACCAATGTGATAGCAAAGATAGGTCCCATGCTGGGACTTTTGGGAACATTGATACCTCTGGGGCCGGGGATAATCGCCCTGGGAAGGGGCGATACTTATACCCTTTCCACATCACTGCTTACTGCGTTCGATACTACAGTGGCAGGTCTTATATGTGCCGCGATAGCATTGATAGTTTCAGTCATAAGAAAAAAGTGGTATGCTGACTACATGTCTATGCTGGAAACGCTTATGGAATGTATACTGGACAAGGAGAAGAAAGATGATAAGGCGCTTTGGAACAGGTAAATTAAAAGGCGAAGGCATTGCAAAAGAAGATATCAATCCTATGGAAGGCATAGCCAATCTGGCGGATGTCATGCTTATACTGGCGGTCGGCATAATGCTGGCGCTGGTAATGCACTGGAACGTTGACATAAGCACAAAAGAGGTGACCCAGAAGCAGGAGATCAAAGATATGGAAGATCAGGAAATAAGCGAAAAGATCGAATCACAAAAAGGTTTTGAGGAACTGGGAACTGTCTATAAGGATCCTGAAACAGGCAAAATGTATATGGTAGTAAGGGAGGAAAAATGAACAGGAAGAAGCTTATAATAATCATAGCCCTTGTTGCGGTGGTTTTGGCCGGTGTGGGGTTTTGGGCCTTTTCATCGGGGCTGGATAAAGGCGCAGCCCACACAAATTACTCTGCAGAAGAGAACTACGGGAAAGGCAACTATGTTTTCAGTACAGTCACCTTTACAGGAAGCGGAATGGAAAGGGAAACAGTCCTTTCGGTAAAGGAAATAGAGCAGCTGGCATATGATAATGATAAGGATCTGGGCTATGAAGAGAAATACAGCCTTCTGACCAGCGGTTCCATTTTTTCCGAGAGCACTTTTACAGGGATAAAGCTTTATGAAACACTGCTTTATCTGGGGATGGATAAAAGCTCAAGTGATGATACAAGAATAACAGTTGTTTCCTCGGACGGATACACCATGGTCATGACCCTTGGAGAAATAAGAAGCAGCAAGTATTGTCGTTTTGGCAGCGCCTCAAATCCCAAAGTTGAGGAGGAGGGACTGCCGGTACTTCTCTCTTTCGGTTCCGGCGGACTGCCTCTCGTGGGACCGACGGGCAGTGAAGATACAGGAAAAGTGATGACAGAAAAAGACGGATTTGAAGAGGAAGCCCAGAACACAGGCGGCCCGGTCAAGTTGACCATAGGACAAAAGACCTGTGATGATTTCAATGCGCCTCAGAATGCCAAATGGGTAAAAGAAGTGATTGTGGGAGATCCTTACGACCACACATTTCATGCGGGAGAATCCGGAAAAGAAAAAGCTCTTAATGTAAGCGTATTTGATGCAGATTCGGGAAACAAGAAAATAAGCAGTAAAGAATACACATTTGATGAAATAGAAAAATTTGCATCCCGGAAAAGCGAAAACACGCAAAAGAATTACTATGGCGAAAAGGATTTTTATGAAGGAGCCGGCATATGGGAATTCCTGAGAGAAGAAACAGAAGTGGCAGCCAGAGAAGGCACAGTGAAGTTCAACTTTTCAGACGGCAAAAGCGAGAGAGTAAGTCTTTCATATTTAAGAGATCTTAACGGGGATCATGAAAACTATATCACTGAGAAAGAAGGACTTTATATTACATGCGTCAAACCTGCTTTCGGATACAGTAAAAATGGCGGGCCCACTGAGCTGGGAGAACTTTTTGCTCTTCTTCCCAAAGACGGAAAAGAAAAGAAAAAAAGCACAGTAAAGAAGTGCTTATCAGTTGACGTTTATGTGGGAGATGATTATTTCGGAAGTAAAAACCCCTATTCCAATAAGGGGATCGAAATTGAAGGAAGCGGCATGGAAGAAGATGTCTATATTTATATTGAAGAAATAGAGAAACAAATAGATCTGGCTGCATCATCGGGAGATTATAAAGGGGTCAGCCTTATAGGACTGCTGGAAGAAAAGGGCCTGGCTGTTGATGCACAAAAAGCTGTAATAGAAAGCAGCAGCGGCAGCACGGAAATAAGCATCAGTACACTTAAGAAAGAAGAAAGAAATACTATACTGGCCACGAGAAAAAGAGGCAAAGCCCTTGATGAAGAAGAAGGACCTTTGGCTCTTCGAGGCAGAGATGAACTCAATAATGTAAAAAAAATAATCGTTTATGCCAAAGACGGGAAATGGAGCCATTCATATAAGGGATACAAAAAATATCTGGGCAGAAAAGTAAAGATTACCGGATCGGAAGTGGCAGATGACAGGACCTATACACTAAAAGAGCTGGAATCATTAGGTGATGGATATACAGTTAAAAATGCCTTCGGTGCCGGAGGAGGCACCAATGCATTTTGCGGCGTGGTTCTCAAAAAGCTGGTGAACGACAATCTTAAAGAGGGCATAAAAAGACCTTCAAGGATAACAGTTGCGGGCAAAGACGGATATAGTATTAGTATTTCAGTAAAGGATGTGTATAATGGTATAGAAAGCAAGTACCAGCCGGGCGAAACAAGGGATGTAATACTGGCTTACAGCATTGACGGAATGCCCATGGTGCCTTCTGAAAAATCTGACGGATATAGTGGCGGAAATGCTTTCGGGCCTGTCAGACTGGTTGTAGAAAACCAGACTTCAAAATGGGTAAAGAATGTAAACAGAATAATAATAGGAGAATGATAATGAAAAAAAACAAAATCAAAAAGATACTGGCGGCTTCTCTTTGTATCATCATTGCCCTTGCATTTTCTGCATGTGGCGGCAGCGAAAGCAACGAAAGCGATAATAACGGCAGCGGGAAGGAAAAATCAGAAGCAGCCCTTGTGATCACCGGATATAACGATGATAAAACAGAATTTTCCCTGGAAGATATAGAAGAAATGGGAATGGAAAAATATATTTTCAGCGGCAGGGACAAAAAAGCAGACAATGGAAGACAGATACAGGAATTCACAGGGGTGCCTCTTAAAGAGGTACTTGAAGCGGCCGGATACGGTGCCACCGGAGAAATAATGAAAGTGATCTGCAGTGACGGATACAGCCGTGAGTATGAAATCGATGATCTTTTTGGGCTTTATGCCTATGCGGACGAAGAAGATACAGAAGGAGTGAAAGTGGATCCCATACTTGCCATAGAAGAAAAAGACGGAGAGAAAATAATAAGACTGGTATACGGACAGGAGGATTATGATGCTCCTGAAACGAAAGATTTCAACATGCAGGGATGGGCATCATGGATAGAGAAAATAGAAGTTGGCAATGAATAGATTACTTCAGAAATTTACGGTATATGACCTTGTAATTATAGCAATAATGGCAGCCATTGGGATCGTTATTAAACCCGTGGTGGTGCCCCTTGCTCATATAGTGACAGGTCCCTTGATGATACCCAGCGGAGCTCTTTCCGGAGGGCTTTATATGATGTGGATGGTTATTGCATACGGCATCGTAAAAAAACCGGGTACCGCGACCCTTACCGCCCTTGTTCAGGCACTGCTTGTTTTTTTTACCGGAATAATCGGCTCCCACGGGATAATGAGTCTTATAACCTACACGTGCCCGGGCATAGTGATGGATATAGTCCTGCTTGCCATCGGACACAGAGTCTGCTGCAGGGGATGTGCCGTCATAGCAGGAGCTGCTGCAAATGTGACCGGGACTATCACAGTAAATGTTGTTTTCTTTCAGGTGCCGGGTGTATATCTGATACTTGTCCTTTCTTTGGCTCTTCTATCGGGGGCGGCGGGCGGATTTCTGGCCTGGGAATTAATAAAAGTAATAGAGAAATATCATCTTGTGCCTAAGACCGCAAGGAGAAAAGCAAAGGACAAAAAGACAGAGACGGGAACAGTCGGTCCCGAAATGTCCGGCAAGAAGCCCTTCAAACTGAAACTGAACAAATGGCTGGGCTTTGCAGTTATAGTAGCCTTGTTTGCCGCGGCCGGCACTGCTGCATATATGAATGCAGAAAGCACCGATAAAACAGCCAAAGGATATTCCCTTTGCATCTCTGAGGGAGATGAAACCAAGGGAAACAGAACGATCAGGACATATACTTTGAATGAAATAAAAAAAATGCCGGCAGAAAGTTTCAAGGCGGAAATAAAGTCGTCTTCGGGAGAGGATGAAGAAGGCACATATAAAGGAGTTGAACTGAAATACATATTGGATTCAGCTGATAAAAAACTCCTTGAAAATCATGACCGGTTCATACTCAGTGCAGGAGACGGATTTTCATCGGCTGTCACTGCAGAGGAAGTCAAAAAAGCCGGAACGGTTTTTGTTGTATATGAAAAAGACGGCAAAGAACTTTTACACTTGAATGAAGGCGGCAAGGGACCAATGAGGATAGTAATGCCCACCGATACATACGGAACAAGAAGTACTCAGTTCTTAGTAAAGATAATAGGGATATGAACATCATAGAAGCAAAAAATCTGACATTTGCATATGAGGAAAATACGAAAAGACATGTTATAGAAAACATGTCTTTTGGTCTAAAAGCCGGAACAGTTACTGTTATTACCGGTCTTTCAGGATGCGGCAAAAGCACTCTTTGTCAGATCCTCTGCGGAATAATACCTGATTTTACAGGTGGGGAGCTGACCGGCACTGTTATGCTGGAAGGAAAAGATATAACTCTTATGGAAATGCATGAGATTGCAAAAAAAGTCGGATATGTTATGCAGGATCCCGACAGGCAGATCATTGCTTCGACTGTGGAAGACGAGCTGGCTTTTGCTCCCGAGAATCTCTGTGTCGAACCAAAGAAGATACGAGCCGAAGTGGACAGAGTAATGAATAAACTGGGGATAACAGGACTGGCCTTAAAAAATCCGGGCAAACTTTCCGGCGGGGAAAAACAGATAACAGCAATTGCTTCAGTGCTCACCCTTGATCCCGACATCGTTATCATGGACGAACCTTTTAGTTTTCTTGATGAAAAAGGACGCAGGATGGTGATTGAAGTAATAGAAGAACTGAAAAGAGAAGGTAAAACGGTACTTGTTGTTTTGCATGACACTGCTGTACTTCCCTTTGCAGACAAAAGGATCCATATGGGAGAGGAGGTCATTGATGAGCCTTACGGTAAGTAATGTGACCTTCAGTTACAAAAAAACAACAAAGCCCGTACTAAAAGATTTTTCAGCAGAGTTTCATTCGGGAAGAATAACCGCTCTGACAGGAGAAAACGGATGTGGCAAAACCACCCTGGCAAAGGTAATAATGGGCATCCTGAAGCCATACGAGGGCAGGATAATGCTGGCCGAAGAGGGGGAAAGCGACAGGGCAAACGGACCGAAAGAAACAGATCTTTCGGGTCTTTCCCTGGCCGAAACAGGCAGAAAAATAGGATATGTTATGCAGAACCCGGCCAGGCAGATATTTTTCACCAGCGTCAGTGAAGAAATACGATACGGTCTCAAAAACATGGGGTTTACGGAGGATGAAATAAATTTCAGGGCAACAGAGTTTTTAAGATATTTTGATATAGAGAAATATGCGGACACATTCCCTTTTTTTCTGAGCCAGGGAGAAAAGCAAAGGCTGGTACTGGCATCGGTAATGGTAATGGAGCCCGCATGGCTGATACTTGATGAACCTACAGCATCCCTTGACAGCAAAAGAAAAATACTGCTGGGAGACTATCTGACAAAAATCAGAAAAGATAAAAACTGCGGGATAATAGTGATAACCCATGACAGAGAGTTTGCAAAAAAATATGCAGACAGCGAGATAAGGATGGGTGGCAGCGATGTTTGAATTATCCCGGCTGGATCCCAGGACCAAGATAGTGATGGTCATTTCCATATCGACGGCGGCAATGATAATAAAAGATATTCTGCTCCTGACCGGCATTCTGCTTTTCGCCATAATTACCCTTGCCGTCGGAGGAGTAGAGCTAAAAAAGCAGATGCACCAGGCAAAAACTGTTCTGGGAATGATTTTTTTTCTGTTCATACTGCAGTCCCTTTTTGCCTGGATAGGAGGCTCTCTTTACGAAGGAGCCCTGCTGGCAGGGATGCTTTCACTGCGGCTTTTGATAATAGTGCTTTCTGCACTGATAATAATGACAGGAGAGTCAAGGGATTATCTGCTTGGAATGGTCCAGTGGAAAATGCCCTATGAAATAGCATATATGGTTCTTATAGGTCTTCATTTTTTCCCCATACTGAAAGAAGAAGCACTGGATGTGTATTACAGCATACAGTTGAGAGGGACAGAAATGAAAAAGACCTCGCTTCGAAGAAAACTTGCAGTTTATCTCAAAATAAGTCTTCCGGTCCTTGCGGGAGCCATGGCCAGAGCAAAGGCCGTTTCCATATCCATGGAAGCACGATGTTTCAGGATAAAACCAAAAAGAACATATATGAGAAAGCTAAAACTGAAAACACGTGATATTCTGATCATGGTCATTTTTCCCATTGCCGCAGCAATTATTATAATGACGGCCACCGGAGGCCTTTTTGCAGGACATTTATCCGAAGGACCCTCTGTTGCAGATCAAAAAGGGGGAGACAACTATGAGATAGTTCTTTCCTGGACCGGTGAACCTTCGTCCACCCAGACCGTGACCTGGCATGGGGAAAAGCAGTACGAAGGGGTCGTCCAGTGGACAAAAGGAGAAACTCTTACAAAGGATGCGGATGCAGAAGAAGCTTTCTTTGAGGGGAACTCTCATAAAAAAAAGGCTGAAATAACTGAAGTAAGAGAAAATGAATACTTTTCATACAGCGTGGAAATAGCAGGCTTGAAGGCGGATACAAAGTACAGTTACCGGGTCGGTGACGGAAAGAGCTGGAGCAGAACGGAAACCTTCACTACGGCACCCAAAGAAGAGCAGAACAAAGAAAAAGGATTTTCCTTCATATATATGGGAGACATACAGTATGAACTTATGAATAGAGATTATAAAAAATGGGATAAATTCGCAGACAATGCGTATTCGCAGAATACTGATGCTGCCTTTGCTCTTTTTGGCGGGGATCTGGTGGTGAATAATGCCAGGACAGAGGAATATGAATCGGTGATGAAATACGGCAGGCCCATGTTTTCCAATATGAGTATAATGATAACGCCGGGCAATCATGAAACCTCCATAGGTCCGTATACATATAAGAAGATTTTTTCTTTTCCCGAAAACGACCCTTCCCGTGAGGGAGAAACAGATCCGGGGCAAATAAAAAGTACTGACCTTGCCGAAGAAGTATATTCATTCGATTACGGCGACTGCCATATTGTTTCTCTGAACAGTAATATATTTCTTGAAGAAAGAAAAAATGATATGGGAGAGGAGGAGTGGCAGAAGATGACCGGGGATGTAGAAGACTGGCTGACCGGTGATCTTTCAGAAAGTCATAAGGAATGGAAGATAGCTTTCATGCACCACCCTGCATGGCCGGTCAGTGAAGATGAGAATGACTACAGCGATACGAAGGTTTACAAAATGATAAGGGAACGCTGGGTGCCAATTTTTGAGAAATACGGTATAGATCTGGTCCTTTGCGGTCATCAGCATATTTATATGCGCACAGAGGATATAAACGGGATCACATACATAATGGGGCGTTCGGGAGAAAAATATTCCCGCTATTACAAAAAAGGCGATCCCTTGCCTTCATATATAAAAAAGCTGAATGAAGAAAAGACTTATCAGGTAGTTTCCGTGAAGGAAAACAGAATGACGGTAGAGTCCTTCGGGCCCGGAGGCAAAAGGGTTGATAAATGGACCAAAAACTGATTGTACGGTCCATGAAGTGGTATAATCATTATATGACGAATCAAAAAGAAAAAAACAGAAAGACAATCGCAGAATTTTTTGAGACGGGTTCAAAAAAAGACTCGGGCTGTGACAGGATAGGACTTGAGCTGGAACACTTTATAGTTGATAAGGATACAGGCAAGAGTGTTTTTTATTATGGAGAAAAGGGAATCGAAAGCATTCTAAAGGCCTTGTCTCCTTGTTATGAAGAGGAAATAATTTCCGACGGGCATCTCATCGGACTTAAAAAAAGTGACTGCACCGTTACGCTGGAACCGGGGGCTCAGCTGGAACTTTCCATTGCCCCGTCCAAAAGCCTGAAAAATATAATGGACATACAAAGAGGATTCATAGAAGACCTTTCTGTTTTGACCGATCCTCTGGGCTATAACATAGTCTGTCTCGGTTACAGGGAAAAAGATAAAGCAGATGATATCCCTTTGATACCTAAAAACAGATACAGGAATATGGATACCCATTTCAAAAAAACCGGGACCATGGGCAGGAACATGATGAGGGGTACCGGGGCCTCCCAGGTTTCAATAGATTATAGAGACGAAAAAGACTTCAAAAGAAAATTCAGGGCAGCCTGTTTCATAAGTCCTCTTTTTGCCCTTGTTGCAGACAATGCTCCCTTTTTTGAGGGAAGGATATATAAAAAAAATACACTCAGACAGCGCATATGGCAGAATGTGGATGATGCCAGAGCAGGCATACCATGGGTAATAGACGAACCGGATTTCGGGTTTCTCAGGTATGCCGAATATATATCCGGGATTCCTTTGATAGCACCCGGTGATTATGATGACTCATATACCACAAAAACAGTTGATGAAATATATTCTGGAAGACCAATCAAAGAAAACGAGACAGCCCATGCCGCATCCATGGTTTTCCCGGATGTGAGGCTTGTTAAATATATAGAAATAAGAGTCGGCGACAGCATGCCCATAGACCTGAGTATTTCCTATGCATCCATGATAAAAGGTCTTTTCCTGAATGAAAAATGGCTGGATATACAGGAAGATAG
>Ga0116164_10002470_pt1 | contig 13221 bp, 13 predicted proteins | sample AD_UKC109_MetaG_FD_89888 | JGI IMG/M metagenome (GOLD analysis project Ga0116164, IMG submission 89888) | Active sludge microbial communities of municipal wastewater-treating anaerobic digesters from Hong Kong - AD_UKC109_MetaG | ecosystem: Engineered > Bioreactor > Anaerobic > Digestate... | reverse complement strand
CATATCGCGTGTATTCTTTATCCATCGAATCCGTCAAGTGGCCACCTCAAAAGAAAGGGAAATGGTGGGGTTGCTGAGATTCGAACTCAGGTTACGGCGTCCCGAACGCCGAGGGATGGACCAGGCTACCCCACAACCCCACACCTATTACTGATACCGCCGAAGCACGTCAACGATCTCCACGTGGGTCAGGAGCATACGACGACAGCAATAACTTTCGATGCCTAGGTCGTCCATCACCTTCCCCGGTGGCTCGGTCTTGATCCGCTCCTTGTACTCCTCCCATACATCAGATATGACGTTTCCACAGGTGAAACATCGTACAGGGATCAAGCTCGCTCACCTGTAAGACTTCTGATATTTGGCTCGAGCGCCGGGGCCGCCGACCTTCTTCCGTTCTTTCTGCCGGTGGTCGTTGACCAAAAGGGATCGGTCGTACTCCATGTACGCCTCTTTCAGGGCGGTGTCGCCGGTCCACTCCACTATCCCCCGGGCGATGGCGGTCCGGACGGCTGCAGCCTGTCCCATGAATCCTCCGCCTTGAACTTTGACGTCGATGTCGAGCCCTGAAATCTTGTCCTGGGCGATCATCACCGCCTCTGCAATCTTCTGCCTGGCGAGCTCGGGCTCGTAGATCTCCAGGGGCTTGCTGTTGATCCTGACCCTGCCCTTTCCTTCGGCCAAGGTGGCCCTGGCGATCGCCGTTCGGTTTTTACCCGACGAGTTGGTTATCTTCATGTTGACCCTCTCAGAATTTGGATCCGAATTTTCGGCTTACGTCGCCGAGTTCCACGTATTTGGCGGTGCCCAGGCGCGTCATCTTCGCGGCCTCTGGCTTCTCCATCTCCATCCCCGCAAACTCCGACGGAACTCCGACGTAGATCTTGAGTCTGGACATGGCGTCGCGACCGCGCTTCGTCTTATGGGGTAGCATCCCGCGGACCGTCCTCTTCATGATCCTCTCGGGCCGCTTGGGATAGTGAGGTCCCTTCTCGGTGGAGCCTATGTTGCTCATCACCTCAAACTCCCTATAAATGCTCTCTCTTCGACCTGAGATTATGGCCTTCTCGGCGTTGACGATCGCGATCTCCTCTCCTGCGAGAAGTTCGGTGGCGGCAAAGCTTGCAAGACGTCCCAGGATCATCCCAGATGCGTCGATAATCATCAGATCACCTAAGAATAATTATGCCGGAACCCTTGGGGTGTTTTTCGACCAGCTCTTCTATTTTGAGACATTCGCCACCGGCCGACTTTATCTTCGATGCGGCCTGTTCGCTGAAATGGAGCGCTGCCACCGTCACCTTGTGGTCGATGTCTCCCGACCCCAGCACCTTTCCCGCTATGAGAACCAGGTCGTTGGAAGTTGTGTGCCTGTTGATCTTGCTGACGTTCACGGCAGCGTAGTTTCGCCTCGACTTCTCAAGCCTGCAAGCGACGTCGCGCCAGATCGCCGCCCCGTTCTCTCGGGTGGCGGCCTTGAGATCGTCGATGAGGGCGACCAATCTCGGGTTTGTCTTTTTGACCATCTTCATCCTAATCCTCCGCAAAGCCCCCTTCCCGGAGGCCGACTCACGCGCGATAAGCCCGCGTTCAGACCGTCTGGTCCATACGCCAGAGATGGGGCACTTCCGCTCCATCTGCGGATCGCTACAACCACCTGATTAACAGTATTTAAGGGTTTTCACGTCCCAGCGCCCATGACCGGCCTCAGGCAGAGGAGGGCGGCCACCCGTGGGCGTATATCGAAAATCTTTTATCAGTTTATGGCAGATACTTCTGCAGAAAATGGCAGATATTCTTCTCGCTATATCGGTGGTGGGTGGCTTTTTTCTCGGGATATGCAGCGGTCTTATTCCGGGACTTCACACCAACAACTTTGCGGCCCTGATGCTGGCCATATCGCCAGCCTTCCTCGAGCTGGGGCTCGATCCCTTCGACCTGGCGGCGGCGATCCTGGCGGCGAGCGTGGCCCACACCTTTCTCGACATTGTGCCCTCCATATTCATAGGGGCCCCCGACGCCGATACGGCCCTTGCAGTCCTTCCGGGCCACGAGATGATGCTCGACGGAAGGGGGTTTGAGGCCGTCCGCCTCTCGGCCCTGGGGAGCGCATCCTCGGTCATTGTGGCCCTGCTGCTGATCGTTCCCCTCTCCCTTCTCTTTCGAAGCGTCTACGGCCCCTTCATGGACCATATCGGCCTCGTCCTCCTCTCGATCGCTTCTCTCATGATCCTGACGGAGCGGGGCAGAACGATCGAGGGGCAGGGATCTCTCGTCCACCTCAAGTACAAGCTCTTCGCCCTCGCCCTTTTTCTGACGAGCGGATATCTCGGCGTATTCGCCTTCAGCCACCAGGATCTCGCCCGCTCGCCCCTGGGCTTCGAGCCTGAGGTTCTCCTCCCTCTCCTCGGCGGCCTCTTCGGGGCCTCGGTGCTTCTTTTAAGCCTCGCCACCAAGGCCGAGATCCCAGACCAGAAGGAGACGGAGTTTGATCTTCCGGCACGGACGATCGCGAGGTCGGCATTCATCGGAGGGCTCGCAGGGTCGGTGGTGGCTTGGGTTCCCGGCGTGACCCCCGCGGTGGCCACCGTCGTCGCCAGGCTCGGGTCTGAGGGGTCGAACCAGGAGTTTCTCGTGTCTGTCTCGGGGGTGAACACTGCCAACTCCCTCTTCACCCTGGTGGCGCTCCTGGTGGTGGGAAGGCCCCGGAGCGGGGCTGCCGTGGCCATCGAGGAGCTGGTGGACCTAGACGGCTACGGCCTTCTGGTGATGGCGACGATAGTCATCGGGGTTTCGATCCTCGCCTATTTCGCCACTTTGCAGGCGGGACGGTTGGCGGCGAAGGTGGTTGGAAACCTCAACTACAGGAGGCTCTGCCTCTCCGTTCTCGCATTTCTGACGGCGATGACCTTCGGGTTCACCGGCATCTTCGGCCTCTTCTTGTTTTTCGTATCGACGGTGGTGGGCCTTGTGGCCCCTTTCGCCGGGATAAGGAAGACTCACGCCATGGGGGTTCTGATGGTGCCGCTTCTGGCGTATTACCTCTGAACCGCCTATAAACACTCTAAAAAGTGTCCTCGATCTCGCTGACCGATATCGAGGCCATCCCCAGCTCCCGGAGGTGGTGGGCCATCATGTTCGCCCTCCGGCCCTCAGGATGGTATATCAGGGCGGCCTCGGGGGAGATCTTCTCCACCATCCTCATCAGACCCTTGAAGTCGAGATGGTCGCTGATCCTGATCTGGGTGAAGGGGAGGTCGCTTCTGCCGGTGAGGACGTACTTTCTCTTCGATCTGACGCTGGAGAGCTCCCAGGGCGACACCACGTTCAGATCGGTTCCGTTCTCCTCCACCGGCGAGAAGGGACCGAAGCCGGGGAGAAGCTCTCGGGTGAGGGCGAGGCTCTTTTCGTCCATCCCGATCGTCTCCTTGCAGCCGAGCGCCCGGATGAGAGATACCGCCCTCTGGGCTTTTCCGAAGGCGTAGGCCCCGAAGGTGGAGCCCATCTCGACGGCGTCGCCGAAGCCGACGATATCGTCCTCGAACCGGCAGCCGGGGTCCCAGGGGTCGCCGTAGTTCGCTTCGGTGACGAGAAGGTCGCATTTGGGGAGGTTCTCGTAGTTTTTGACGTCGCCGGTGACCAGCACCTTCACCCCCAATTCCGTCTCCCAGCCGAAGGCGACGGAGCCGATGGTGTGGCCCGTGGAGTAGGTCACGACCTCCTGCTCGTCCACAAAGATGCTCCCGCCGACCGGGAAGGTTCGGCCCTCGTACCTCCGATCGTGTCTGATCTCCAGGGCCCGGGCCGTCTCCCTCGACGCAATGGCATCCTGCGATAGCATCGCAGATTTGCCGTAGTGGTCGCTGTGGGCGTGGGTTATCAGGTAGGCGTCGGGCTGGAGGGAGCTTTTGGGCGAGCGGCTGGTGTCGATCGAGAATAGATGGGAGTCGAACTCCAGGGAGAGGTGAGGCGCGGGCCTTCCGCTCTTGTTCAGCCTTCTAATCGGCCTCACTCCCATATCCTTGAAGATGTCGTCTCCCGTGAAAGTCCCTCCCTCTCAGTGAAGCTTGGGCCGGAAGGGGATAAATAGCTGGCCCCCATTTGTCGCACCGATCAGGAGAAACATTTTTCGCTGATGTCATCATCCTGCCCTGCAAGTAGGACCGAGAGATTATGGGCTTGATACCCGATATCTCAAGTGGAGGAGATACGACGTGCTAGCGGAGAAGAAAGCCGAGTTCACTGAACTATTTAGGGAATTTGTAGAGAGCTATCCGCTCACCCCTCAAGGCCAGTTCCATCTCAGGCATTATGAAGCGGAGCGAGAACAAGGTCGAAGGAATTTTGAGGCGATACTCCAAGCTGAAAGTCGAGGCGAAGACGTAACAGAAAAAGTCCTGCTAAAGTTGCTCCCCTACGCGGATTCGAAGGCTAATCAAGAAACTGGCTATTGGGGGTCCATAGCGCCCGCATTCAATTGTGATGTGCGGTCTAAGTACGAGGCCATCGGGTGGACCAAATCGGAAGATTGGCCGCAAGTGGCTGAAGTGATTTTGCGTTTTCTCCGCCGCTGCTATGATCATCCAGAGAAGTTAAAGGCCGCATGTGACGAGTTCTTGGATTCTCCTTACTCCAAAGGCTTTCAAGCCGGAACTTTGACACCCATTCTTCATACCCTAATGCCTGACGATTTCATATTGATCAACAACAAATCAAGGCGTGTTGTCAATTACTTCTCCGGCACATCTTATTCGTCACGTTTAGCTGATTATCCCTCGATCAATGAGACGGCACGTTTGCTGGTAAATGAAATATCAGATGATATGCGCAAATTTGGGATCTCAGGGGTTAGTGATGACGACCTTTTCGACATGTTTAGTCATTGGCTGGTGGCAATCAAGAAACACGACCTCAAAGGCATCACATCCTATTGGATCTTCCAGTCAAATCCTGACTACTACGACCTCGCCGGGGCTGTCAGCGAGTTGACTGAAATTACCTGGGTAGTTAACCAATACACAAAAAGGATACATAACGGTGATAGGGTCTACCTCTGGGAATCGGGAGAGAATGCTGGCATTCTTGCAGTTGCAACGGTACTTTCAGATCCCGACTTAATACCCGATGACGATAACGAGATAAAATTCATCCGGAACGCTGAGAAATTTCCTGAAAAAAGACTTCAGGTCCCTCTTCATATCGATTATATTCTGCCTGAGAGGATAAGAAGAAAGGATCTGCTGGGACATCCTGCCCTCAAATCCTTGGAGGTCATAACATTTCCCAACGCGACGAACTTCGCTGTTACCGATGAACAGGCAAGAATTCTCAATGAAATGATCTTCGCCTATACCATCACCCAGTGCGCCGAGGATACTGGCTTCGACCTCGCAACCCTGGAGCGCTGGGTTCGCGCCATCAAGCGGAAAGGGCAGGCCGTCCTCTACGGCCCGCCAGGGACCGGGAAGACTTACGTTGCCGAGCACCTGGCAAGACACTTGATCGGCGGAGGAGACGGCTTCGCCGACTTGGTCCAGTTCCATCCGGCCTACGCTTACGAGGATTTCATCCAGGGGATAAGGCCGCAATCAGACGAAGATGGCGGGCTGACGTATCCGCTTCTTCCGGGACGGTTCCTCGAATTCTGCGAACGTGCCTATTCTCGCAGTGGAACCTGCGTTCTGATCATCGATGAGATCAACCGGGCCAACCTCTCTCAGGTCTTCGGGGAACTGATGTATCTTCTTGAATACCGCGATCGTTCGATCCCCCTGGCCGGTGGTGGAAAGCTCAAGATACCCGAAAACGTCCTCATCATCGGGACGATGAACACTGCCGACCGATCCATCGCCCTGGTGGACCACGCCCTCCGGCGGCGCTTCGCCTTCTTGCGGCTCCAGCCAAATTACGATATTCTCCGCCGTTATCATCAAAGTCGAGATACTGGCTTTCCGGTCGATGGGCTGATCGGGGTTTTGCGCCGACTGAACATCCAGATCAACGACAGCCACTTTGAAGTCGGAATATCCTTCTTCCTCCGTGAAAACCTCGCAGACGAGATCGAGGACGTCTGGAAGATGGAGATCGAACCCTACCTGGACGAGTACTTCTTCGACCGATCCCAGAAGGTCGACGACTTTCGGTGGGAGAAGGTCGGAAGAGAGATCATGCCATGAACTCCAGAGAACCCAAGCGGATCGAGCTTGTGGAGTACGAATCCCGAAGGTTTTCTGAATCCGAGATCTCTGAAGAACTTGGCATGAAGATATGGCAGAACTACGGGAGCCAGATATCGATAGATGGGCCGTCCTTCAAGAACGGCAACCAGTGGTGCTTGACCGCAAACGGCTGGGCAGGTCACATACCTCTGACCCCAGAGTTTCAGATCGCCCTCCTGCCAAAAGTGGAGATAAGTAACTTATTTGGGATGCTGGAGTATGCCTACCGGCTCACAAGCCTCAAGTTTCCCAAAGGCTTAACTGACTGCGATTCCTTGGAGGAATTTTACGAGATCCTGGCCAATCACTTCGCCCACCGGGTTCTCGATCGGGGGCGGAAGGGCTTCTTTCGATCTTATCAATCCCGGAAAGATCGAATCCCTTACGTCCGTGGGCGTTTCGACGTTCGGAAGAGCTGCCAGAAACCCTGGGACGTTTTGCCAGAATGCCGCTACGAGGAGCACACTTCCGACGTCGAGGATAATCAGATTCTGGCCTGGACCCTGCTGCGGATTCTCCAAAGCGGAATCTGCACCGAGCGATCCCTACCCCTAGTTCGAAGAGCATATCAGTCTCTTAGGGGCCTAGCAACTCCGGTTCCATGCGATCCCCAAGATTGCGTTGATCGGCTTTACAACCGTCTGAACCAGGACTACCAGCCGATGCACGCCCTATGCCGCTTCTTTTTGGAGCAGAGCGGACCGTCTCATCGGATCGGAGATCGGACGATGATCCCCTTCCTGGTGGACATGGCAAAGCTTTACGAGCTCTTTGTGGCAGAATGGCTGAAGGCTCAAAAGCTGCCGGATTTTGTGGTAAAGTCTCATGACGAAGTTGTCATCGGTCAGGATGGAAAGATCAGATTCAACATAGATCTCGTGGTTTATGAAAGAGACTCACAGAAGGCGCTCTTAGTCCTCGACACCAAATACAAATCGCCGGACCATCCAGGAAACGACGACATAAGTCAGGTGGTAACATACGCAACTGCTAAGGAATGCAATGAAGCAGTGCTGATCTATCCCAAACCCTTGGACCTAGATGAAAGGGTCGGGAAGATTAGGGTTCGCAGCCTGACCTTTTCTTTAGATGGCGATCTCGAAGAGGCTGGAAGCAGGTTATTAGATGATCTATTTTTGAGTGAAGGTCGATGAAGGTGTAGCGTTCTTCGTTCGGGGGAGTTGAGGATCACTTCACCCATCGGAGCTTTTTCTCGACTCTGGCCACTGCGTTCTCCGATAAAATTACCCTTTGAGCCTTGTGACGTCCGGTTTTTACTATCACTACGGGATCGCTGATCTTTCTCGCCTCAGCATATATCTTCGACCCTCTGATGGTATCCCCCACATCATATCCTTCCATCAGATGACCTCCAACCGCCCCTCTCTCCGAAGCTCATCAGTTATCTGACATACGAGATCATAATCCAGCTCCAGATCTTCGCTGGCGTCGGAGGGGTAGGCTTCGCCTCTGGACTGGAAATATCCTGCAACCTCTTTCTTTGCAGTCTCGTAATCCAAATCTCGATATTTGATCACCTTGATGGAAGCGAGCTTATCCCTGATGGCATCTCTCACGAAATCCGAAGAGTTCAGATAGATCCCGGCGTCCACCAATCTCTGAATCTGCTCAAACTCGTTGGGTGATATCTTCGAGCCCATCACGTGGCCCTTTGATCCCGAAGCAGCCATAGTGGGTTAAATATGGTATAATATGTTAAAAAGATTTCCGTGACGGACACAGACGTCTCATTACGGCCCTCTCTCTCCTTTGTGGCCGGAACGTTTTATAACCCATGGCCTCCTGGCGAGATTCATGGAGAGAAGCTTGAGGTCCGTCCCGCGGGGGTGGGGAGATGGCAGGGCCGAAAAAAGCCTACTCCGCCGCCCCCGTCACCTGACGATCGCCGTTTTGATCGCGTTCTTGCTATTGATGGTGGGCTCTGCTTTTGGAGCCACCCTGACCGTGGGGCCTGAAGAGAAGATTCAGGCCGCCATCGATCAGGCGAACGCGGGGGACACCGTTCTGGTGGAGTCGGGGGTTTACGGAGAGAACCTGGTTTTGGACAAGAAGATCACCCTTCAGGGGTCCGGAAGGCCCCTGATCGACGCCAGAGGCTCCGGGAGCGCTCTGATCCTCTCGTCGGAGGGGGCAAAGGTTCAGGGCTTTGAGGTCTCAGGCTCCGGCCCCGGTGAGAGGGACGCCGGGATCAGGGTCATGGCCGAGAACTGTGCCATCACGGATAACCTGGTCGTCGAGAACAACATCGGAATCCTCCTCCAGGACGTCAACGGCTGCCTGATCGAGAGAAACGAGGTCGAGGGAAACGACGTAGGGGTGTATCTTGAGGCCTCCTACGGAAACGAGATCCTCTCAAACCAGATCTAGGAGAACGGCGAGGGGATCCACATGGCACGAAACAACGTCTCTGAGAGCATAACGGCCTCCGACACCGGTGGGGTATCGATAAAGTACACTCCAAAGACCGAGACCTCAACCCTCGAGGTCAGCAAGATCGGCTTTGCAGGAGCCTACCAGGATAACGTGGTCAGCGGAAACGAGCTTCTGAATAACGGCCAGAACGCCTACGACGACGGCGACAACCTCTGGTACGACGGGGAGACCGGAAACCACTACGACGACTTCGACGCCATCGATGAGGGTTGCGTTGATAGGGACCGGGACGGAGTCTGCGACCTGCTCCGGGAGATCCCCGGCGGATCGAGCGTCGACGAATATCCGGTCGCCTCAGAGGACGCGATTCGGCGGTATCGGTCCGTCTCTGGAGACTTCGAGCTGATCCTCTATCAGTCGATCTTCTACCCCGGCGAGAAGATCCCCTTGAGCTTCAAAGCCGCCGAGAACTTCACCGGCAGGGCGGATCTCATCAATTCGGGATCAGGCGAGGTCTTATCCAGCCGGACCCTATCCGGCACCAGCAGCACCGCCACCTTCACCGCGCCCGCAGAAGAGGGATCTTACGCTTTCCGGATGCACGACGGCTCGGGTGGTGAAGGGGGCGAAGGGGATGAGATCGTCTCCCTCGCCTTCGTTGTGGCGACTCCCACCATCACCGCCGTCGACTCCGCCAGCACCTGCGACAGGGTCAATGTCAGCTACACCGGAGCCCCAGGCTTCGAAGGGGACTGGATAGGGCTTTACAGCATCGGCTCCGGGGACAATAGCCCCATCTCCCGGAAGTACCTCGACGGCACCAACAATGGAACTTTGACCTTCTCCATGCCCTCGTCGGCAGGAAGCTACGAGTTTCGGATCTTCGGGGACGATGGAACTGAAAGTCTCGCGGCGAGTTCGCCCATCGAGGTGGAAGCCTCCTCAGGGGTGAGGGTGGAAGCCTATCCCGCAAACGTTCATCCCGGCGAGACGATAACCGTCACCTTCTGGGGGGCATTGTCCGGCTCCGCCATAGGGATGTACGAGATGACGAGGCCCGACAAGTACATGCTCGCCATGCAGTGGACGAACGGCAGGTCCTGCGGCACCATGACCTTCTCGGCCCCCTCGACGCCTGGCAGGTACGACTTCAGGCTCTTTGAGAACAACGTCTACAGGAAGCTGATGGGGGCGAGCAACGTGGTGGTCGTCAGCTGAGGATAAAAGGAGGGCGAGTTAGAAGCCCTCCCTCAGCCCGATCCTGATGTGCTTTTTCTCCATGTAAGCTTCGAGGGCGGCCCGAGACCGCTCGCGTCCGAGGCCGCTCTCCTTCCACCCGCCGAAAGGGGCCTGGGGCTGGATGACGTTGTTGAGGTTGACCCCAACGCTTCCGGCCTCAAGCCCTTCTGCAAACCAGAGCGCCGTCGTCATATCTTCGCAGAAGACGTAGGCCGCAAGGCCGTACCGGGAGTCGTTGGCAAGCCTCAGGGCCTCATCGTTTGAGGAAAAACTCATCATCGGCGCCACAGGTCCGAAGGTCTCCTCCCTCATCATCCTCATGGAGTGGTCCATCCTGTCCAAAACCGTCGGCATGAAGAAGAAGCCCCTGCGAAACTCTTCGCCCTCCGGCTCGCTTCCGCCGCAAAGGATGGTGGCGCCCTTGTCGAGGGCGTCGGCTATCTGGTCTTTCGTCTTCTGCCGCTGAGCCTCGCTGAACATGGGCCCCAGGTCTACGTCGGGATCGAGGCCACCACCGATCCTGAGCTTCTTGGTCATTTTCACAAGCTCGTCGGCGAACTCTTCGGCGACGGCGTCGTGGACGTAGATTCGATTGACGCTGATGCAGATCTGACCCATGTTCGAGAAGGCCCTATACATGCAGGCCTCCGCCGCCTCCTCGATTTTGGCGTCCTCGCAGACGATCGCGGGCGAGTGGCCCCCAAGCTCTAGGGAGAGCCGCTTGACGTGCCTGGAGGCCTTTTCCATAATCTCCTTTCCCGTCGTCGTCTCCCCCGTGAACGAGACCTTCCGAGAGATGGGATTTTCTACAAGCTCCGATCCCACATCACGACCGGAGCCGTGGACGAGGTTTAGAACGCCTGGAGGAAGGCCCGCCTCCTCAGTCGCCATCACAAACTCGGTGGCGGCGAGGGGCGCTTTGCTCGATGGCTTGGCAACGACGGTGCAGCCTGCAGCGAGGGCGGGAGCCAGCTTCCAGGCGAGAAGGTCCACGGGATAGTTCCATGGGGAGATGACGGCGGCAACCCCCAGAGGCTGGCTTATGACGAGGCTTCTGCTTCTTTTGCTCGCTGAGGGGACGATCTCGCCGAAGTTTCTTTTTCCCTCCTCGGCGTAGTAGTCGAGGGCCTCAGCCGAGGAGAGGACCTCATTTCTCGCGTACCTCAGGGGCTTACCCTGCTCTTGGGTCAGGAGTCTGGCGATCTCCTCGGCTTTTTCTCTAACCAGGTCGGAGGCCCGGTGGAGGATCTCCCCTCTCCTTTGGGGTTCTATCTTGGCCCATCCGGGAAAGGCCCTTTCAGCAGCCTTCAGGGCGAGGGCCGCATCCACCCGCCCGCCGAAGGAGACCTCGGCCACAGGCTCCTGGTTTGCGGGATTTTTGATGGTGGCCACCCTTCCCGAAATCGACTCGGTGGCCACACCATCGATCAACATCTTGAAACGCTTCACGAGGGTCACCTCAGAACTTCTCGAAGATGACGTTTCCGACCTCAGCGAATTTAAGCTGGCGCTTGTGAAAACCTTATTAAACCTTCTGGCATCAGATTAGGGGCTTAGGAGGACCTTTCGCGTGGAGGAGATAATAAGATCGATATCCGACCAGGAGCTGCTCAGACAGATCGAGAGGGTGGTCCCCTTTCACGGGTACCTGAGCACCGGAGCCTTCGTCGGGATCCAGATCTACAACATCGCAAAAGGCGCGCTGGGATTCTCCGAGGATGAGAGGCTTTTCGTCACCTGTGAGACTTTTAGCTGCATGCCCGACGCCTTTCAGGTCCTAGGAGGCTGCACCATCGGAAACAAGGGCCTTCGGATCGAGGACTTCGGCAAGATGGCGGCGACGATCTCCAGGCGGGCTCCGAAGGGAGCGACCAGGGTCGAGGGGGTGAGGGTCGTCCTGGACCCTGCCAAGACCGCCACTTATCCGAGGCTTCACTCCTGGTACATGAACCTCGAAAAGGTCCCCCACGAGGAGGCGATCAGAGACCTCATCCGGGCGGGGGATCGGGTTTACACCTGGGAGATGGTGGAGGTCGAGGTGGCAGAAAAGCCGAAGAAGAGGATCGCAATCTGCGAAAGCTGCGGCGATAGCTTCGTTCTTCGGAAAGACGAGAGGCGTTGCAGAAGCTGCGCTGAAAGATCTAGCTGAAATATCAATTTGATGGGGATTTGATGAGAGAGGTATTGCTGGAGCAGAAGGATGATAAGTCGCACGCATATTTTCCCGATAAGTGCATAGGGTGTGCGACCTGCGTTGCTGCCTGCCCCAAGGGCGTGCTGGTGATAGGCTCTGTCGGCGCTGTTGCGAGAGGACTCATAGATAAAGAGTTCATCGAGAAGAAGTTGGACGTCTGCGTCTTCTGCGGCATCTGTGCCAAGGCCTGTCCCACGGGAGCTCTGGAGGTCAGAAAGGCGGAGAAAGAGAGCGCCGAGGAGAAGCCAGAGGAGATCGAGTCTTATCTTCACAAAGCTATCAAGCCGACGGTCGTCGCCGATAGCTGCGTTCACTGCGGCCTCTGCTCCGAGGTCTGCCCCCGAGGCTGCATCGAGGTGACGGATCGGGAGCTGGCCCAGGACGGAAGCCTGAGGGTGGAGGGAAAGACCGTCGTAGACCAGGAGGCCTGCGTTCACTGCGGCTGGTGCGAGGCGATCTGTCCCGTCGGAGCCATCACCGTGAGCAAGCCCTTCTCAGGCACCTTCAACAGAGACGAGAACGTCTGCATGGCCTGCAGGACCTGCGTTGACACCTGCCCCTGCAACGCCCTCTTCAACCGAAATTGGGGCCCCGGCGAGATCGTCGAGAAGGTGACCCACCGATTGGACGCCTGCATCTTCTGCGGTGCTTGCTCCGTCGCCTGTCCCGTGGGGGCGATCACCGTCGTGAAGACGGCGATCCTCCCGGAGATGAAGAAGAAGGGCCTGGAGAAGAAGATCCTCGGACCGACCCCCAGGCCCACCCTGACATCAGTTTTGAAGACCAACAGGGACGCCTGCCTCGGCTGCGGAAACTGCGTCATCGTCTGTCCCGTCAACGCTCTCTCCGACCCCTACCTTGCGGCAGGCCACCTCAACGAGCTGGACAATAAACCCCTCTTGGGAGTGGAAAACGGCGCGATCGTGGTGGCTGACCAGGATTCTTGCGGCTCTTGCGCCACCTGCAGCCTGATCTGTCCCGCCGATGCGATATGGCTTGAGAGAAGAGAGGTGATCTGATGCCGACTATGGTCGTCAAGAACGGGTCCGTCTTCGTCCCCTTGAACGGGATTGACGGCGTGGTGATGGACGTCTTCATAAAGGACGGCAAAGTTGTAAAAGACCTATCGAGCTCTGATCTTAAACGGGCCGAGGTGATCGATGCCAAAGGCAAGAT
>Ga0116164_10002467_pt1 | contig 13226 bp, 8 predicted proteins | sample AD_UKC109_MetaG_FD_89888 | JGI IMG/M metagenome (GOLD analysis project Ga0116164, IMG submission 89888) | Active sludge microbial communities of municipal wastewater-treating anaerobic digesters from Hong Kong - AD_UKC109_MetaG | ecosystem: Engineered > Bioreactor > Anaerobic > Digestate... | reverse complement strand
TAAGATCATGATTCAAAAGGCCAGATCTAACTCCGTAAACAGTACTTACCATTATCTCCTGAAAAGTGAATGGCCGGAAAAATGAAGAAATCATTATTGAATCGGCCGGGAGCATTGTATCGACTTTTTACAGACCCTGTTAGTAAGGATGATTTCCGGACGTGATCACAATTCTTTCCTATAGGACATGGTTCATCAGGGCTTATCTCCCATAGCCTTTTTATAGAGTTTAATATATTCTGCAACACTTTTCTCCCAGGAGAAATTTTTGAGCATGGCTCTTTTCCTTAGATCGTGAAAATGCTGCTTTCTGTTATAAAATGTTTCGACAGCCCATTTGATAGTATTGTAGATAGAATTGCATGAGGGTTCCCAAAAGACAAATCCTGTACCCAGACCGGTATCCGGATCATAATTTTCAACAGTGTCTTTTAATCCTCCGGTAGCTCTTACTATCGGCAAAGTTCCGTATTTAAGTGAATAAATCTGGTTTAATCCGCATGGTTCATATAATGAGGGCATCAGAAAGAGATCGCTGCCGGATTCTATCAGATGAGCCAGGTGATTGTTGTAACCAATGTACGTCCCTACTTTTCCCGGAAATCTCTTTTCCAGATCGCTAAAGAAGACTTCAAGGTATTTATCACCTGAACCAAGGACAGCAAACTGGACATCCAGGCTCTCCATTATCTGATCAATACACCCTGGCAACAGGTAGAAACCTTTTTGTTCAACCATTCTGCTGATTATGCCAATAACAGGTATTTTATTATTCTCCTGTAACCTGAATTCCTTTTGCAATACTTTTTTACATAAATCTTTACCATTAAGATTAGTACTATTATAATTGGAAGGGATAAGCTTATCTTTTGCAGGATCCCATTCTCCGTAATCTGCTCCGTTTAGAATGCCCAAAAAATTATCACCCTTCCTCTTAATAAACTGATCAAGACCATGACCGCCTGATGAAGTTTTTATTTCTGATGCATATCCCTTACTCACTGTATTTACTGCATCAGCAAAATAAATACCTCCTTTCAGGAAATTAACAGCATTGAAACATTCAAATTTATCGGGGGTGAAATCCTCATCATTCAACCCCGCATAATAATGATAATATTTATCATATCTTCCCTGGTAGGCTATGTTATGAATAGTGAGTACGCTGGCCGTATTTGTAAAAAAGCTGTCATGAGAATACAATCTTTTCAGGTAAGCCGGCAGAATAGCAGTGTGCCAGTCATGCCCATGAGCAATGTCAGGGGGGAAATTCAGTAATTTGCAAACTTCCAATGCTGCTTTTGACAGAAATGAGAAACGTTTGGGATTATCCTGATAATCAATAAAATTATCATCATGATATATATTTGATCTATTGAAAAAAGGTTCATAATCAATGAAATATACAGGCACATCACCTCTCATTGTGCTTTCATGGAGAGAGAAGACAATTTCTTCATATTCCATTCTTACACTAATTTTATCGAAAGTAACTTTAAGATTGTGTTCTTCTCTGTTTATGAATGAATACAATGGAGTTATGACGATAACATTATGGCCAGCTTTTTTCAGAAAACGGGGTAAAGTACCAACAACATCCCCCAGTCCTCCTGTTTTGGCAAAAGGGACACATTCAGAAGCTGTCATTAGTATATTAAGTGCTTCTTTCATTCTTATTTTTCTGTTCTGTATTTTTTAGTGAGAAGGTAATTTCAGTTCTATTTTGTCTTCAGATCCGAATAATAAACCGACCACAAGTGTAAGGTATTCTCTTAGCTGACGGGTTATGAGGTAATTGTTGAGAACAAATTGCCGGGCATTTTCTCCCATGCGTTTTCTTGTCCCGGGATGTTTAAGTAGATATCTTATCCTCATAGCAGCACCTTCGGGTGTTGTAACTCTGAACCCTGTGTAGTGATCTATTATTTGCAGCTTGATACCGCCGGTATTACCTGCAATAACGGGTTTCCCCTTCCATAAGCCTTCTGTTACGGTTAAACCGAATCCTTCTTTGAGCGATTTTTGTATTATGATGTCAGAGCCACTTTGAAGGGCATTGATTTGCCTGTGTGCATCGGGTGGAAGTTCCAGTACATGAATATCCGGATCATTGCCGGCAAAGGCTTTAACTTCATCCAGTACTTCCTGGCCTTCAGGGTCGTCAGATGCACCACCACCAGCCAATACCAGCTGAACGGGGACATATTTTTTTACCATCCTGTAACTTTGTATTACACCTACAGGATCCTTGAACCTGTCAAAGCGCGAAACCTGGGTGATAAGAGGGATGTCCTTTTTTATCCCCCATGAATTAAGTAAATCCGTTATTTCTTTCTTTGGAAGTTCTCTGTTTTTTTCGCTCAGCGGATCAATACTGGGAGGTATAAGATATTGTGGATGATTGAGTGGTTGAACAAATTCCGAAAGTGACCAGATACTTGCGTCATATCCTTTAATAAACTCCCGTAGATATTTCCATACGGGCCTGTATGGGTGACTGACATCTATGTGGCACCTCCAGAACCACTTGCCTTTTCTGTTGTTACAATGGCTGAGCAGAGCTGCAGGTTGTGGGTCATGAATAAAAACTATGTCTGCCGTTTCAAGTTTTTCTCTCAGTCGTTCGTAATTTTCCCTGTTCGTTTTTTCATATACCGACAGGAGATTGTCTGGAATATCATCTCTGTTGCCTTGTAATGAATTATGCATTTTTTTAGTGCAGAGATAAAAATCTTTTTCACCGGTAATAATCTCCCATTCTGCATCTATTCCCAATTCCTTTTTCAGAGGTATAAGGCGGTTCAGAATTTCAGCAACGCCACCCCCTTCTTTAGTGGAATTAATATGAAGGATCTTCATTCCTCTTAACGGATTGGCCAGTTGTTGTAACTGGTCGATAACTTCGTGTCCTGCAACACTGGCGTATTGTTCAAGTAAGCTTCCCATTCGGTATCTTCTTAAAAAAATTGTTAAATGCGATGTGAATGATATTTCGTAGTTCACTCAGAGTAGTAAAATAGGGATCTATTTTATCAAGTACTTTTATTAATTCTTCATATTCATCTCCCAATCCTTCAAGCCAGACAGATATATCATTTCTGTGTCCTTCAGTTCGGCGCCGGGAGTCAATGAAATGGAAAAATATACTTCCAAGAGACATGTTTGGTATTGCTTCAACCAGTTCGCGGGGATCAGTGTATGTTATCCCTGTCTCGAAAATGACTATCTGTGAACGAATAAAATGAAATTCCTGTCCTCTTTTGGCCCATGGAACATGTTCTGATTCATAAAGGCGTTCTTCAACTATTTCTATAATCTCCTGCCGGAGATCTTCAATATCGCTATAAATATTCGGATCAATTACAGCAAATTGTTCGGAGATTTTCTGATCGTGAAGATTACGTGAAGCCCATACGGCAAAATCATTCTGGAATTCCGGGTCATTAAAATGGGGGTATAAAAGACCACCCCAGAAATGATAATAAAAACAACCCGGATGAACTGTCCTGAGATGATCCCTGAATTCTCTCAGGTTTTGTGCTTTTTCCCCTGTTGCGATAGCAATGAGAGCACAATCTGAAATATTAAAACCTTCATTCATAATATTAAATATTTCACCGGAATAAATTAATATTCTCCATTATCAGTAATTTATATTACTGGTGAGATAGATAAAAATAAGTAAAATGAGCGGCATTAGCAAATTTCACCTAAGCCCCGATGTAATGGTTTGTTATTGGAAACACAGAATAGTCTCTGAAAACATGGTAAAAAAACGGTATAGTAAATTATGGAATCCAGAGCTTGCTCCGGGGTTTATACCAATTGAATATACAGGCATGGGTAATGAAGATTATTTTTACCACAATAATTTGCATGCTGCATAAAGAGTCTGGAGAGAATTGAATCAGTATAAAATTGTATCTTTGTTAGCAGTCAGTATAAAATTGTCTTCGCCATTAGCATTCATATGCCGGAAAATAAGAAGTATGCGCAAACACCACTGATGAAACAGTATTCAGCCATCAAGGGCAAGCATCCTGATGCCATACTTTTATTCAGGGTAGGAGATTTTTATGAGACCTTTGGAGAGGATGCAGTCCGTGCTTCGGAGATACTCGGTATAACTCTGACACGGAGAGCCAACGGATCAGCTTCTTTTGTTGAACTTGCAGGTTTTCCATACCATGCACTGGACACTTATCTTCCGCGGCTTGTAAGGGCAGGGCAAAGAGTAGCTATATGTGAGCAGCTGGAAGATCCCAAACTGGCCAAAAAAATCGTTAAACGAGGCATTACAGAACTTATTACTCCAGGGGTGTCCCTTAATGATAATGTATTGATGCATAAGGAAAACAATTTCCTGGCTGCTGTACATATTGACAAGAAAATTGGAGGTATTGCATTCCTTGACATATCAACAGGTGAATTTCTCGTTTCTGAGGGTACTATCGATTATATAGATCAGATGCTGAATAATTTTCAGCCTAAAGAGGTACTACATGAAAAAGATAATACAAATCTTTTTCATGAATTTTTCGGCACCAGATTTTATACGAACAGGCTGGATGACTGGATATTTACTCCGGATGCAGCCAACGACCGTCTTTTAAAACAATTTGAAACAAGTTCATTAAAAGGCTTTGGTGTTCAGGGGCTGTCTCTTGGAATAATTGCAGCAGGTGCAATTCTCTATTATCTTGATATCACCAGGCATGAACAACTTGGACATATAACAAATATTTCACGTATTGATGGAGACAGATATGTCTGGCTTGATAAGTTTACAATAAAAAACCTGGAAATATTTCAATCGCCATACGAAGGAGCCCGGACTCTGATCGATGTGATGGACAATACTGTGTCACCAATGGGTGGACGTTTGCTTAAAAGATGGCTCTCTCTTCCTCTTAAAGATTTGCAGCCGATAAATGAAAGACTGGATATTGTCCAGTATTTTCTGGAAAATGCTCCTTTCAGAGACAGGATATCCGGGTTGCTGAAACAGATTGGTGATCTGGAAAGGCTTTCTTCCAAGGTGGCTGTCAACAGGTTAAATCCGAGAGAAGCTGTGCAGTTGAAAAAGGCCTTAAGAGCTATTGAGAGTCTTAAGGATTTATGTGAAAAAAGTGACTGTGAACCTTTGGTGAAAATCGGGAAAGAACTTAATCACTGCAGATCTCTTGCCGATAATATTGAACGCAACGTGAATGATGATCCTCCTGTTCAGATAAACAGGGGAAACATAATTGCAGAAGGAGTATCAGCCGAACTGGATGAACTAAGGCTTATCCTGTACAGTAGCAAGGATTATCTGGCTGATTTACAGGACAGAGAGAGTAAAAAAACCGGGATAAGTTCTTTGAAAGTAGGGTATAATAATGTTTTCGGGTATTATATAGAAGTAAGGAATACTCACAAAAATAAGGTTCCGTCTGAATGGATCCGCAAACAGACCCTTGTGAGTGCTGAAAGATATATTACCGGAGAACTGAAGGAATATGAAAGTAAAATCCTCGGTGCTGAAGAAAAGATTCTTGAGCTGGAAACAAAATTATTCAACGATCTTGTATTATCCATCATTGAATATATTCCGGTTATTCAGGTTGATTCACTGCTTGTTGCCCGTATTGATTGTCTCCTTTCATTTGCCGCTATATCTATTGAAAACGGATATAAAAGGCCTGCTCTTGACAATACCAAAGTTATTGACATAAAAGAAGGACGGCATCCTGTAATAGAGAAACAGTTAGCTCCCGGGGAATCATATGTTCCAAATGACCTTTTTCTCGATTCTGAAGATCAGCAGATAATCATATTAACCGGACCAAATATGTCGGGAAAATCGGCTCTTTTGAGACAGACAGCCCTTATAGTATTGATGGCTCAGGTAGGGTGTTTTGTGCCTGCCGGAGCGGCAAATATAGGGATAGTGGATAAAATATTTACAAGAGTAGGGGCAAGCGATAATATTAGTCTGGGTGAATCAACTTTTATGGTTGAGATGAATGAGACGGCAAGTATTCTGAATAATCTTTCCGAGAGAAGCCTTATCCTTCTTGATGAGATAGGGCGGGGGACAAGTACTTACGATGGCATCTCAATTGCCTGGGCTATGGTTGAGTTCCTGCACGAAAACAAAATGAGGGCAAAAACATTGTTCGCAACTCATTATCATGAGCTGAATGAAATGGAAAATTCCTTCCAAAGAGTCAGGAACTACAATGTTTCAATAAGAGAAATGAACAACAAGGTTATCTTTCTGAGAAAACTTAAAAGAGGAGGAAGTGAACATAGTTTTGGTATTCATGTGGCTAAAATGGCAGGGATGCCAAAAAGTGTTGTAAACCGTGCTGACGAAATACTGAAAGAACTTGAACAAAGCCATGAAAAACAGGAACTGGTTAAACCAATTGCCGGTCTGGCTGATCACAGAGAAGGATTACAGCTAAGTATATTTCAGCTTGATGATCCTGTCCTGAAGCAAATACGTGATGAAATACTGGATCTGGATATAAATAATCTGACCCCGGTAGAAGCTTTAAATAAATTATACAATATTAAAAAACTATTGAAGTGATTTATCGGGTTTTCTTCACGGTTTTTTTCATTAATTGAATAAATTGTTATATTATTGTATATATAACACTAAAACTAAAAAAAAATGGAATCAGAACAGGACAGGAAGGTAATTATCGGGGCAGTGATCTTGGTACTTTTACTGCTCCTGGCAATCGGCGCATTTTTTGTGAATGCCAAAACAAAACGTAATCTAAATGCTGAAAAGCTTAAGTCGGAATCTCTTTTATCAGAACGGGTTCAGGTTGACCAGGAACTTGAAAAGGTTAAAAACGATCTTGCTTCCCTTCAGGTGGTAAATGAAGCAAGCAGTAAGGAAATTGCAGACATGCAGACATCCCTTACTCAAAAAGACAGAACAATAGCTTCTTTGTCACGGGCAAGAAAAACATTAGAAGAAAATAATGCTGAACTGGAAGTGATAAAAGAAGAGAAAGACGGTCTGGAAAATGAATATGCGCGTCTGAAAACCGAATTTGAAGAAAAGACAGCTGAAAATGAAACAATGCAAAACAACCTTGTTGCTATAGAAGAAGAAAAAGAATCTCTTGAAAGCCAGTTACAGGAGATGTCACTGTATTCTTCAGATAATTTTCTTGCCTATGGTTCAAGAGGCAGGAAAAGAGAAAAGCTTTCTTTCTGGTCATGCCTGACAAAGAAGCTTAATGTGCAATTTGAAGTGCCACAGGATCTGTCAGAAGAAATAAGTTTCACGATCACTACTCCTTCAGGAACAACAATAACACCTGATAATTCATCTCTTAGCTGGGATATATTACCTGATAAGGATTCTTATACTGCTTCTCTTTCATCTATGCCTGGAAAGGCAGAACAGATGCGAACAGTTTCTCTTACATATTTGGCTGAAGAAAAATTGGACAAAGGAGAGTATAAGATTGAAATAATATGCAATGATAAAAATATCGGGAATTGCAGATTAAGACTTAAGTAATTGTTTTTTCTTGTTTTTAATACTTTGTTTTTAGAAGGATGCTCAAATGGGCATCCTTTTTTCTGGTTAGCTGTTAATGTTTTTGCCGGGTAATCAGATTATTGATTGCCTTATTCTGGGTTTTATCCCGGGATTTCATTATATTTGTAAGAGGGCATATAATTTTATTCCTTACGACAGAGGTTTTTTAATATATGTAAGATATTTATAAAACAATGTCAGCTAATGCAGATATACGTAAGGTTGCTGTTCTTGGTGCAGGGCATGGCGGTCTGGCTATGGCCGGTCATCTCGCACTTATGGGGCATAAAGTGAATCTGTTTAACAGAGGGGAAGAAAGGTTATGGGGAGTAAAATCTTCAGGGACAATAGAACTTACAGGAGAGATTGAAGGGTTCGGAAAGCTTAATATGGCTACCAACTCAATAAAAGAGGCCATAGAAGATGTTGAGTTCATAATGGTTGTTGTTCCGGCTTATGGCCATCGCTGGATGGCTGAACAAATGGCGCCTTTTCTGTCAGATAATCAGATAATCGTACTTCATCCGGGAAGGACATTCGGAGCTATCGAATTCAAGCAGGTCTTGTTAAAAAAGAAAGCAAACACAAATGTTATAATAGGAGAAGCTCAGACATTTATTTATGCTTCCCGGGCCACCGGCCCGTCGCAGGTACATATATTCAGGGTAAAACATTCAATTCCTGTGGCAACGATAAGAGCACATCTGATCCCGGATCTCATAAGTAAACTGCGTCTGTTGTATCCTCAGTTTGTCCCGGGAGACAATGTTATAAAAACGAGTTTTGAGAACATAGGGAGTGTGTTTCACCCTGCATTGTGTATTCTCAATGCTGGGTGGATAGAACACGATATTGATTTCCAGTTCTATCATGAAGGGGCAACTCCTGGAGTAACAAGAGTTCTTGAAATGATTGACGAAGAGCGGATAAAAGTGGCAGAGGCCATAGGAATACGTGTTATTTCAGCACAGCAGTGGTTGTATATGGCATATTCATCTGCAGGTAATACCCTCTTTGAAGCCATGAGAAAAAACACAGGTTACAGAGGTATAATGGCACCCCGATCCTTAAATGTAAGATATCTCAACGAAGATATCCCTTTCAGTCTTGTCCCGATAGCCTCAACCGGAAAGATGCTTAATGTAAGTACTCCGTCCATTAATTCAATCATTCAACTGGGTTGCGTAATTAATAATACTGATTACTGGGCAGACGGCAGAACAGTAGAGAACCTGGGCATTGCCGGAATGAGTGTCAGGGATCTCCGCTTACTTGCAATAGGAGAGCAGGTCAAATAGAGAAGAGCTGCTGATATTATTTAATCTGAAACAATTGCGCTATGAAAAAGATTATTGGTGCTGCCATAGGCAGTTGCGTGCATGTTGCAGGGCTGCATCATTTTCTCAGGCTGGCAGAGATGGAAGGATATCGGACTATTACTTTTGGCCCTGCAGTATCGGTAGAAAGACTTGTCAGATTAATAAGAGATGAAGAACCAGATATAACTGCTCTGAGTTACAGACTGACTCCTGAGGCAGCAGCAGAACTGTTTGCAGATCTTGGTTCCGAATTAAAGAAAGCAGAATTAGAAAAGACAAGAATGATTTTCGGAGGGACAGCCCCGGTAGCCGAACGGGCAGTAAAATCCGGACTGTTTGAAAAGGTATTTAACGGTACAGAGTCTGTTGAATCAATAAGACAGTATCTGAGAGGGACAAACATAAGGGCAGCTGAAGGTTCATTATCTGATACTCTTATTGGGAGAATAGAACAAAAGTATCCTTACCCTCTTCTGCGTCATCATTTTGGCAGACCTACAATGGCAGAGACCCTTGAGGGGGTAATTAAAATATCAGAAGCCGGTGTGCTCGATGTACTAAGTATTGGACCTGATCAGAATGCGCAGGAGCATTTTTTTCATCCTGACGATATGGATCCCACTCAGGATGGAGCAGGTGGTGTTCCTCTAAGAAAGGCAGAAGATCTTGAAGCCATATACAATAGTACGAGATGTGGAAACTACCCCCTGGTCAGATGTTATGCCGGAACACGTGATCTTATGAAGTGGGCGGAGATGAGTGTCAGGACGATAAATAATGCATGGGGTGCAATACCCTTATGTTGGTATAATGTCATTGACGGAAGATCAAAAAGACCAATGGAAGAAGCGATAAGAGAGAATCAGGAAGTAATGCACTGGTATGCCCTTAAAGGTATTCCTGTTGAAGTTAACGAATCACATCAGTGGAGTCTTAGAGATGCGCATGATCCTCTGGCAGTGGCAATGGCCTTTCTGGCAGCTTACAATGCAAAAAAAGCCGGAGTCCGGCACTATGTATCACAGTATATGTTTAATAATCCACCCGGGACATCAGCTGAAATGGATATTGCAAAGATGCTGGCGAAAGATGAAATGATAAGAGAACTGGATGACGATTCTTTCACTGTATTCCGTCAGGTCAGGGCAGGTTTGGCACATTTATCAGCTGATCCTTCCATAGCAAAGGGTCAGCTGGCTGCATCAGCTGTCATCAGTCTGGCTCTTAAACCACATATTCTTCATGTGGTTGGATTCAGCGAAGGCGATCATGCAATCTGTCCTGATGAACTCATACAGAGCTGTAATATAATACACGGTGTCCTTCATAATACTCTCTACGGATTACCCGACATGACGGGAAACACAATTGTAAGAGAAAGAAAGGAAGAATTAAAAAATGAGGCCCGGATTCTGTTGGAAGAACTTAGAAGAAGAGGTAAGGACAAAAGCGATGATCCCTGGTCGGATGCTGCAGTTATAGCTGAAGCAATAAAAACGGGATTATTTGATACACCTCATTTCCAGGGAAACCCACATCTGTGTGGAACTATTACCACAAACCTTATTGACGGTGCATGGTACGCTATAGACAGGAATACGGGAAGGAGATTAACTGAAGAAGAAAGAATTAAAAAGCTTAAGGGGATTTGAAACGATTATAAATTATTAAATACTGCGACATTTTATAAGGTTTTTATCCTGCCTGTATAAATACGCAGGAAAAGAAAAACTGTCACAGTATACAAAAGAAAGGAATTGAGATATGGCAGGAATTGCAGGAATAGCAACAAGAGGTGCAAACGTGGAGGTTGAAGCTATGCTTGACAGGATCCGTTACAGGGGAATATCGGGGATTTCAGTATTTGAAGCAAATGGAAATACTGTAGGACTCATCTGGAACGAATCGGAAATAGAAGGTATCAGAAAACATATCTCTGAAGGTAATGTGGCATATAACAATGGTCCGGGTCATTTTGCCTTTGTTAAACCCGGAGAAAAAGATATTATCCTGTATCGTGATGAATTGGGTGTTGCTCCTTTATATTATGCAAGTGATAAGGACGGGAATCTATGTTTCGCTTCAGAAGTGAAAGCACTGCTACCGGTCACCAATGAAATAAAGGAGTTACCTCCTGGTCATTTTCTGGATAATGAGGGCCTGAATTCCTTTTTCCGTTTAAAGGGTTTGCAGACTGTTGAAGATGATCCTGGTATTATAGCTGCTGATTTACTTGATCATCTTGACCGGGCAGTATCCGATTGTATTAAATCGGATGATGTAGGATCATGGCTTTCCGGAGGCCTCGACTCAAGTGCAATATGTGCTTTGGCAACAAAAAAGATAAGACGATTAAAGACTTTTGCATCGGGGTTTAAAGGTGCACCTGATCTGCGGTATGCAAAAGAAATGGCACAGTTCATTAAATCGGAACATCACGAAATGATCGTCACTATAAATGATCTGATAAAGAAATTACCGGATGTTATTTATCATCTTGAATCATTTGATGCCCTTTTGGTGAGGTCGAGTATTACTAATTATCTTGTTGCAAAACTGGCTTCTGATTATGTGAGTGAAGTCTTTTCCAGAGAAGGAGAGATGAGTTGTTTGCAGGATATAGATACCTTAAATCAATTCCACAATCAGGTCTTGAAAATGAATTGCTCAGAATTACCGGCAGCCTCCATAATACTGCATTTCAAAGAGTTGATCGTTGTGCCTCTGCCCATGGGCTGGTAGCTCATCTGGTTTTTGCCAATCCCGATATTGTCAGATATGCATTTACCATTCCTGCAAAGTATAAAATCTATAATAATACAGAAAAATGGATACTCAGACAGGCCATGAAGGGATTGCTTCCCGAAAATATTCTTTACAGGCCAAAAGTAAAATTCTGGGAAGGTGCAGGAGTGGAAGGGATATTAAAAGAATATGCTGAATCACAAATAACAGACAATGTATTCAGGAAGGAACGGAAATTATCGAATGGGTTAATAATAAATTCGAAAGAAGAGTTATTTTATTACAGGATCTTCAAAGATCATTTTGGGCCGGATATTGATCTTTCGTGGATGGGGAGGACCAGGGGTAGTCCAGTTGATATGTAACAGTTTTATAATCAGACTATTTCTTTTTGTGTGTGGGAGTTTACAAACAATATTGTTCCTATATCATCATATCCGCAGAGAACCGATTCCCCTTTATGTTTAAGGACTTGAGTGTCAAAGCCTATCATAGTTAATCCCGCTGATGCGGATTTTTGATTTATCAGATTTTTGATAGTCATTTCCGGTGTCTCTCTGATAATTTCTATATTTTTTTGTGTAATAGGCAGCCGTCCTGATTTTACCAGTTCTGTAAGATTAGCTTTTACCTCATCATATTGTTCCGGTTTACATGTTTCAAATATTTTAATACTTGATTTCCTCCAGTCGGGATGGTCAGATATAATAAAGCTTAAGAGGATTAAAAGGCTTGAGTTTTCCGGATAACGGGAATTGATCCATACATGGATACCGTTACTGTAGTTGATATCCTTACTACTGGTTGCGAGTATACAGATATCAAAATTACCTGCTTTTATCAGGCCTGTGTTTTCTATTATATCTTTCAGATTATTAGGATGTTCCTTGTCGTATTCAAAAATAACCATGTTATTTTCCATACCGGAAATTCCGGGTACCTGGATAGCCTGTGCCAGTGCTGAGGTGTAAGAAGGAGAGATAAGAGTATCGACATAGACATGATTATTTGCGGTATCGTATACTTCAATAAGTTTTGATAATTCTTCAGCTGCTTTTTCCCTGGTAGCTCTGGAAAAATATCCGTCAATACGGTGAAGATAAGTGCCAAATCCATATTTATATGATATCCAGTTTAATAATTGGATAGCCCTGCCTCTTAGAAATGAATCCTTTGATATACAGATAGCACTCGGACGCCATTCTTTTGTTTTTTTCTTACTGTCTGATCTCTGAAGGTAAACCTGTATGTTTCTGTTAATCTGAAAGAGAGCATTGGCAAATAAGGCTTCCAGACCTTCTCTTTCACGATGATATGCACTAATATAGGTATAGACAAAAGTCATCAGGATAAGTGAAATAAGGGCGTAGGGTGCATTTATTTTAAACATGGCCCATAGTGCCACCAGAAAGCCAAGAATAGAAAAATACCATCTGGATCTGAAAGAAGGCCGGTATGAGGGCGAAGAACCAAAATGATTAAGGAAAGAGATAAGGCAGAGCGAGCCGTATGTTACCAGAAAGAACATAGAGATAATTTCTGCCACGGCATTTACATTTCCCAGAGCAACGAATACCAAGGCAATAATTATGGTTACCAGAGTTGCATTT
>Ga0116164_10002460_pt1 | contig 13253 bp, 12 predicted proteins | sample AD_UKC109_MetaG_FD_89888 | JGI IMG/M metagenome (GOLD analysis project Ga0116164, IMG submission 89888) | Active sludge microbial communities of municipal wastewater-treating anaerobic digesters from Hong Kong - AD_UKC109_MetaG | ecosystem: Engineered > Bioreactor > Anaerobic > Digestate... | reverse complement strand
TAGTAGCAGCGCTACGTCGAAGCTCCCGCGGGCACAAGCTGGTGAAAACGCGACCGGCAGCGTGCGGGGGATTTAATCAGCGTTTACCTAGATTAATTAGGAATGAGGAATGAGGAGTGAGGAATAGCTGTACGGTTGCCTACGCAACCGATTGAATGAGCATAATCGCGCTATCCTTAAGTATGTTATTCATCTCTCAATTATGCAAATAAGAACTACTATCCATATCGCTCTTTGCTGTATTGGAAAACATAATAGTATTGCTTAGCTATCCTAAATGTTTATTCACACATGAATCCCAGCGATTACAGCTTCTTCACAAAGAAGATCTCAGCGGGCTGGCGGTGCGGTTCCATGTCCAGCAGCAGGCATCCGGCGTCTTTGTAGCCGAGCTTGCGGTAGAAATGCTGGGCTTCTTCGTCAACCTGGGTGGAGGTCATTACGAGGCGGTGCCCGAGCGCACTCATCTCCGCCTCCCAGTGTTCCATGGCGCGCCGCCCGTAGCCCTTGCCCCGGGCGGGTTTACCCAGATAGATCAGCGTAAGAAACGGAATGCTGTCCCAGAACATATTGTATCGCATCACGCCGACAATTTTACCGTCTTCCTTGAGCAGATAGCAGCGCTTGCCCGGAATTTTCCGCAGCAATTCGTCCTTTGCCATATGCCTGTCAAACCCAAGCCAAACCTCCGCGTCCGCCGGTGTGGTATACTCTATGGTGAACATAGACGCCTCCCCGTATTCGCCCTTCGCCAGCACATGCAAACGTTTTTCTATAGCTTAATCCAGTACCGCCGCATCGTCTTGTCGCCGTCCGCGACTTCGTTTTCCAGCACGCCGCCGTTTTTGAGTATCGTGCGGGCGGAGCCGGTATTCGTTTGGTCGCAGGTCACCAACACGCGCGTAAGCCCCAGTTCCCGCGCATGCGGCAGCGCGGCCGCAAGCATCGCCGCCGCGTGCCCCTGCCGCCTGGCTGACGGGCGTACGCCGTAGCCGATATGCCCGCCGACCCTGCGCAAATGATCGTTGAGCCTGTGCCACAGGTTGAGCGCGCCGACGATCATGCCTTGCGGATCCACCCAAAAATAGGTGTGCGCGGTCACGAAATTGTTGATCGACCGCGTTTCCCGCCGCTTGGCGTCCGCAAGCCACTCCTCGTAGCTGCGGCCCAGCAGGCGCGCCGAATACGGCGTGATCTCCTCGTTGTTCTCCGCCCATTCCCGCGCGAAATCCAGATACGCGTCCTTCATCTCCGGCGTCGGCAGCACAAGCAGCATCCCTGTGTCCTCCCGCTGTGGTATTCCCGGTTTCGCTGAACCGTTCACGGCTGCTCAAAGTATACGCGCCGGGACTGCCAACGTCAAACTGTTACAACTGTGCAAAACCGCCAAATTTCACTGTTTATTTGAAACCGCCTGCCGCAAGTGCTATAATGCAAGCCGGCCGTGCCCCGGTCATGTGCGTTTATATGAATTGATTGCGTTTCGGGGCGCGGTCATATTCCGTATTAGAGGACGGAAACGGTGCTCGCGCACAGGCGCGGACACGGACGGGACGAAGGAGAGGAAGATTTGCGTGTTTTCGTATGATTATTTGCTTGATCTGGCAATGATACTTCTGTTTACCAAGCTGCTGGGGATGTTCACCCGCAGGCTGCGCATGCCCCAGGTCGTCGGCGCGCTGCTGGCGGGCGTGGTGCTGGGCCCGTCGGTATTGAACATCCTGCACGACGTATCGTTTCTTAAAAAAACAGCCGAACTCGGCGTCGTGGTGCTGATGTTCAACGCGGGCCTCAACACCGACATCGACGAAATGAAAAACGCCGGCAAAGCCTCGCTCATCGTGGCGGTCATCGGCGTGCTGGTCCCGCTTGCGGGCGGGTTCGGCATCGCGAGCTTGTTCAATATCGGCGCCGTGGAGCAGGCCGGTTCCTCGGTCTTCCTGCAAAATATGTTCATCGGCGTCATCCTCACGGCGACGAGCGTGAGCATCACGGTGGAAACCCTGCGCGAGCTTGGCAAACTCTCCTCCCCCGTGGGCAGCGCGATCCTGGGCGCGGCGCTGATCGACGATATCATCGGCATCATCGCCCTCACCGTTATTTCCTCCACCGCCGACGCGGACGTGCACCTGGCGCTGACGCTGGTAAAAATCCTGCTGTTCTTCGTCTTCGTGGCGGGCGCGGGCTTTATCTTCTACAAACTGTTCGTCTACTTCAACAAGCGCAACAACCACGATCTGCGCCGCTATGTGGTAATCAGTTTCGCGTTCTGCCTGCTGATGGCGTTCTCGGCCGAGCACTTCTTCGGCGTCGCGGACATTACCGGCGCGTTCTTCGCGGGCCTGATCATCAGCCATACCGAGCGCACCAAATACCTCGCCAACCGTTTTTCCACGCTTTCGTATATCCTGCTGTCGCCGATCTTTTTCGCCAGTCTCGGCCTGAGCGTGGATCTTTCCAGCGGTTTCTCAGGCTCCATTCTTCTGTTTGCGTTCGCGCTGCTGCTGACCGCCGTTATCACCAAAGTGATCGGCTGCGGGATCGGCGCGCGGATATCGGGCTATTCCTCCCGTGAATCGCTGCAGATCGGCGTGGGCATGATGACGCGCGGCGAGGTCGCGCTGATTATCGCCCAGAAAGGCGCCGCGCTGGGGCTGTTGTCCACGGCGTTTTTCGGCCCGATCATCCTCATGGTCATCGCCACCGCCGTGCTGACCCCGATCGTTCTCAAGCTCGTTTTCAACGAGCCCGGCCATGGCTCCGGCCGCAAGCTCACCAGTATGCTTCACCGCAAAAAAGCGTTGTCAACAGGCGATTCTGAAAATCCCGGCTGTGAAATTACATCTCAGGGGTAACCGGAAACAACGAGAAAATCCTTCTGTTTTTTATTTCTAATATCTCCCTGAAGAATTAGGAAGAAAGAACGATAAGAACTCTATCGTCGCCCTTGGAATATCATCTTCTTCGAGTTGTTTTCAACATTGTTTTAGTATTCATTTATATCAATGTCCCTAAAATGATCCGAACTTTTATATAAACCCACGCAAGGAACAGGTATTGTATATTTCTATTTTAGATCAAACACAGATAAAAGTTTTTCCATGCTCTCTCTGGACTTATTTTTAGTAAGCTGGCACTCCCAAATACGAACAACAACCCATCCACGAGCTTGAAACAAGCGCGTTATATCAACATCATGCTTTTTGTTTCTCGCTATTTTGGTTCCCCAATAAGCTTCATTCCCCTTTGGTTTGGTGTTTCGACAATCGTGCCCATGCCAAAAACAGCCGTCAACAAATACGGCTACTTTTTTCTGAAGAAAGACAAAGTCAGGATGGCCCTTTACTGGATAGTTTCTACGCCATCCTGATATATTATATTCTTTAAAAAGTGTGATGAGGCGCAATTCGGTAGACTTGTTCCCTTTTGCCTTAACCGCTTTCATTACCGATGATCTCGTCTCCCTGTCAAAAACGTCACTCACTTCGCATTACCTTTCAAAATCAATACGAAGACTCGGATCATTTTCTACATTAAGCACAATCTCATTGTATCTGTTAATTATATTAGCAATCGTAGAATTCCGGTTCTCATCCATGAAGAAACTATGTTCCTGAATATTTGAAGATAGAAATTGTTGGATGTCCCACACTTCAATACGTCCATCAAGACTTACATCGGATGCCATGTCCAAAGCAGTACGCACTCGTTCCAAAATTGTAATTATAACAGGATGATAACCGCTGCGAATATTAGCTGCGCACTTTTCTATTAAAAGATTATTTGGCATGGTAGTACAGTGTATAATTGTGTTTCCAATGACAAAATCACCACCACGCTCAGTTGGAGTATCAGCAACCGCTGCTCCATGAATTTCCATCGAATCAGGCGGTAGAATAATAGATAATTTAGCTCCTACAAGATGCTGAAAAACTATTCCAAAGTATTGCATGCCCGGGTTCTCTATTTGTCTCTTTTTAGCCTGACTAAAAAGATCATCCAGGTGTGCGCCGATTGTTCTTGCTGTATCAGTCATAAGTAAAAACGGCTTGTTTCTAAAATATTCGCGCACTTGCTCGATCCAAAACATCTCAACTATATCGAAATCAAGAAGCTCCTCCTCATGTAATCTGTTTAAGAATTCTACATACTTATGCATCAATCCCATGCTGCCACGACTTGTACGTCCGCCTTCAGATGAAAGCCTAAGCGTAATTCCGTGTTCCTTAAGAATCTTTTTTAGCTTTCCACCACTAAGACCAGCCACTTGCCCTTCTTTTTCAGTTTTAAAAGCATTTGGATCTAGCGGGAATTTCTTTCCTCTAGCCATTCGCGTAAACTGTACAACAAAGGAAAGCGGACCTTTTCCTATGATACCGTTCTCCGCTTGAAATATGTTTAGTTTCTCATCCAAGTTTGTCATTATAAACCGTCTCCGCAATTTTTTTCAAGAATCGTTCGCCAAGGAATCGGACAACAGGAAGCGCTACAGCATCTCCCATTGCTTTATATCCATCGTTATAAGTACCGGGAAGAATAAAGCTATCTGGCGCTCCCATAAGGCGCGCAGCTTCACGAACTGTTAACAACCTTGCATGAACTTCATTATTCTGTTTTACAACTAGAAACTGTCTGCTGCTTCCGCCTTCCGGTGTTCTCAAGCAACCAGCTATCCCGTCAAAACGAAGTTCAAGTTGCTGTCTCCCATTTCGAGTTCGTCTATATCCTGTTGCATACATTTCACTTTTTTTTGCAAGAGCAATCCTATGTTTCTCCGGGATAAGTCGAAGCACATTATCTTTATCATACAGTATATTAAACTCTATAATATCTTTGAGTGATGTCGTTCGTTTGGGCGGCTTTTCCGTATGCCACCATATCCAGCCCGGCATTTGTTTTCCGAGTTCCGCTGCCCTTTTATTATGTAACCAGCATGGCCCTTCGCCAACAATCTCTTTTGGAAGGTCATATCCATATTGAACAGCTATAATAAACACCCTTGGTCTTGATTGGGGTAGAAAAAGCGAGGCGTTTAAGATAATGGCGCCGCACTTGTAGCCTCGATCGATAAGCGCCATATGCAGTTTTTTATAATTATCTCCGCTACCAGCAGATAATAGACCAACAACGTTTTCAATAACCAGGATTCGTGGGGTTCTTGGCATTTCATCGAGAATTCTGAGCCATTCCCATACCAAGCCGCTTCTACACGCATCAATGCCACCAATAGATCCTGCAAGCGATAAATCTTGACACGGGAAACTTGCCCAAGACAAGTGTGCATCTGGTAAATCAGCGCCGCTTATATTCATAATATCTTCAAGAAAAAAATGCTCAGAAAAGAAGTTGGCATCGTATACGTTGGCTTTTTGTATACTTATATCATTTGACCATATCGGCGCAAAAATATTTTGTAGTCCATAAGCAACCAAACCACTACCAGCAAAGAACTCATGCATCGTCCATGGCGCAATAGATAAATCTGTTTTATTAAGGTCATTATATTGTATAACGCTTTGTTCCATTTCTTTTATCGCTCCTTCGACCGTGGTGAAGATATGCTATTCATATCTTTTTTCGTAAAAGATCCTCAACGCCACAATCAAACAGAATACAAAGCTTATATATTGTTTCAAAATCTATTCTTGTCGTTTTGTCATTATACAAATTAGAAATTGTATTCCTTGAAAGCCCCGTTTTTTCATGCACATCCTTAATAGAATATCGACAACTTCCCATTAAAGTAGATAAATTGCTATGAACAGACATCAATATGTACTCCATAATCAGTATTTAGTATATTATAACATGTTTGATACTCATTGTAAACTAAATGTGGGATATCCAACCATGAACAAATTAAATACTCTATAAGCGCAAATATTAGTAGGTTTAATCCTATTTATTAGTACGGCGTCCAGCCGTCGTCGCCGGAGAGGACGGCCTTTTTGGTATACGGATGTCCCTCGTCCAGTTTCCCGCACAGCGAATGCCGCGCGGGGGTCCAGGAATCGGCGGTCTCGCACAGGCCCGGCCACACAGGGCGAAAGGGCGTATCCCAGTCCAGCCATCCGGCGGGATGCACGCTTTCGTTCATCACACAGTGTAAAAACGCCGCGCGCCCGTGAGGCCGCCAGGGGCGGCCCAGGTACGCCGTCGCGGGCTCGCAGTTGCCGTCGATTGCGCAGCGGTTGAACACAAAGCCAAACGGCTGTCCTTCGGGGGTATTGGGCGCGGCGATCATGGCGTTGATCTCCATCCCCTGCGACACGCAGCGCAGCGTGCAACGTTCAAACCACGCGGCGTAGCTGCCGAAGATAAAATCGGTATTCCCCTGAATCAGGCAGTTCTCCAGGTACGCCCGCCTGCCGCAGGGCGGCGGCTGCGCGATGTTCCCGGTCTCCGGCCCGATCAGCAGCGTATCCTGATGCGCAAGCAGCTTGCAGTTTTTCACCACACAGCGGTCGCCCGCGATATGCAGCGCCACGGCCTGCTCCACCTGCGCGCCCGGCCCCGCGTCATTTTCAACCGTCAGATTTTCCAGCGTGATATCGTCCGCGCTCACGCGCAGCGCGGGCGTACGGAACGTGCCAAGCGCCTGCCCGCTATCATCAAGCAGATGCGCCGAATCGCCAAACACGATCCGCGCTTCGCCGCCTTCCGGCCCGCAAAGCCGCAGCCCCGGCACGTCCAGCGCGAGCTTTTCCCGGTACACGCCCGGCGCGAGCGCAACCACCGCGCCCGTCTCCCCGCGCTCCCGTATCCGCGCCAGCGCCGCCCCGATCGTCTGAAACGCTTCGGCGTTTCCCCTGTCTACCCGGTACATCTTCAGCTCTCCGTTCTTATCCGTTCAGACCGTTATCAGCGGTTCCTTGTTTTTCAACAGCTGCGTCAGCGCTTCGCCCCAGCCGACCACCTCGACGCCCTGCGCCTGCAGCGTCTCCACCACGCCCAGCTGCCGCGCGCAGGCCGCGCAGGCGGTAAACCTGACGCCCGCGTTCATCGCCACCTTCATGGCCTCCCGTACCTGCGCGTTTTCCGCCGCCAGCTTCGCCGTAGCGCCCCAGATAATGACGACCACATGCTCCCACCACTGATAAACCTTGCTATTGGTGGAATACATCATCACCATCCGCAGCGACGTATCCAAATCCGCGTTCGTCCACAGGATATACAGGGTGTTTTTATCGTTCATCGTATTCCTCCAATCCCCGGCTTGCAAAACCCCGTTTTCTCCATTATACTACCAGGCATGAGAGTATAAGCGTTGAAAGGCTTCGGATTGACCGCTTTTTGCGTGCGCAATTTTATAATTACGCTCAAATGAAGGAGATTTCTGATGACTCAAATATTGCCTGTAAACGCCCCGGAACAAAAATCGGCTATCTGCAACACTATTCTTCGTTCATTGCCGGACTGGTTCGGCATCGAGTCCTCCATCGTGGAATACGTAAGCGACGTCAAACCCATGCCCTTCTGGGCCGCCATGGACGGCGGTACGCCCGTGGGCTTTGCGGCGCTCAAGCGCAACAACGCCTTCACCGGCGAGCTGTTCGTCATCGGCGTCGCGCCTGCCCGCCACCGGCAGGGGATCGGCAAGCGCCTCGTCGCGCAGTGCGCCGCCGCCTGCCGCGCCCAGGCCATGCGCTTCCTGACGGTCAAAACCCTGGACGAGTCAGCCCATAACGCCGACTACGACCGCACCCGCGCCTTCTACCTGTCCCAGGGCTTCATCCCGCTGGAAACCTTCCCCGAGCTCTGGGACCCCCACAACCCCTGCCTGCTGATGGTCATGCCGCTGTAGAAGTACTCTGCCACAAACCCTATCGTTATAAAGCTCCGATACCCTCGGAGCTTTTCCTATATTCTGAATCACATGGCTCCGCCAGTTTGTTGAAAAAAACCGTTCCAGTTTCACCTTCACCCAAACCAGCCTGTTCAGAAAGCCTAAGATGCTGGGAAGCAAGGGTGGCAGGAGGTTGAGCTTACTCGTAGCGTAAGTGATAGCCGTTCCTGTCTCTCTCTCACCCAAACCAGCCTGTTCAGAAAGCCTAAGATGCTAGGAAGCAAGGGTGGCAGGAGGTTGAGCTTACTCGTAGCGTAAGTGATGCCGACTGCCATCCCGCAGCTGACACCGCAGATTGGGTTTTCTGGACAGGCTGGACTGTTTAGCCTTTGACGCTGCCGGCGTTTATCCCCTCAATGAATGTCGACTGCGCCGCGAAAAACACAAGCAGCGACGGCGTGATGGCAATCAGCGAAAACGCCAGCACGCGGTTCCAGTCGGTGCCGCGGTCCACGTCCATACACATCTTGATGAACACCGAGGTCAGCTGTTTGGACGTCGTGCGGATATAAATCAGCGGGCCCATGAAGTCGTTGGAGGACCACATGAAGGTAAACAGCCCCGCGGCGGTCAGCGCCGGAACCAGCACGGGCACCAGCACGAACACCAGCGTCTGGAAGGAATTGCAGCCGTCGATGGTGGCGGCTTCCTCCATTTCGCGCGGGATACCGCGCATGAACTGGATGATCATGAAGATGAAATAGGAATCGATGGCAAACAGCGACGGGATGATCAGCGGCTTATAGCTGTTGATCCACCCCCAGCTGTTGAACATAATGTACTGCGGCGCGTTTAAAACGGTCTGGGGCAGGAAAATCATCGACAGCATGATCGCGAAAAACACCTTCTTGCCGATGAAATTAAACCGGGCAAAGCCGTACGCGGTGATCGTAACCGAAAGCAGCGTGAACACGACCTTGGACAGCACCACCGTGTAGGTGTTTTTCATGGCGGTCAGCAGGTTGATCTGCCCGCCGTAGGAAATGCCGATATCCAGGTATGCCTGAAAGGTCCAGTTTACGGGCAGCAGCTTATACGCGCCGAAAATCTCGGAGTTTGGCTTGAAAGTCGAAAACACCATCCAAATCAACGGATACAGCATAAAGATGCCTACGATGATCAGCAGCGTATAGCGAATGAAGGCGCCGACTTTCGCGCGGTTGCTTTTTCTGACAGATTGCATAACGTCCTTCACTCCCCTTTACTTATCCGCATAGTAAACCCAGCGTTTTTGGCTGATGAACGCCACCGCCGAGAGGATTGCCACAATGATGAACATGATCCATGCCATCGCGCTTGCGTAGCTCATGTTGAAATGTTTGAACGCCTGGTTGTAGATTAACAGCGATATCAGCGTCGTAGCTTGATTGGGCCCGCCCTGCGTAATGATATACGGCCCGTTGAATTCCTGAAACGCCTGCACGATCTGGGTAACGAGGTTGTAGAAAATCGCGGGGGTAATCAGCGGTATGGTAATTCTGAAAAACTGCCGCCACTTGCTGGCGCCGTCGACCGACGCAGCCTCGTAAAGATCCCTTGGAATGCCCTTGAGCGCCGCTAAAAAGATAACCATGGACGAGCCGAACTGCCACACGCGCAGCAGGCTGATGGTCAGAAGCGCCAGCGTGCCGTTGCCAAGCCAGCTTGGGCCTTCGACGCCGATCGCGCCCAGCAGCGAATTGATAATGCCGTTTTTCTGGAACAGCGCCGTCCAAAGCACCGCGATCGCAACCGAGCCGCCGAGGATGGACGGGATATAATACGCGGTTCTGAACAAGCCGACGCCCTTAATGCGAAAGCTTAAAATATACGCGATAAACAGCGCGAACGCCAATTTCATCGGAACGGTGATGAACGAATACTTGAACGTCACCATCAGCGCGTTCATCGTAGATTTTGTGGTAAAGAACTTTACATAGTTAAAGAAGCCGTATTCGGTAATCACGGAATTCTTCTTCAATACGAAGTCCGTAAAGCTGTAATAAAGCGATGATCCGAACGGATACAGTTTGAATACCAAAAATCCGACGATCCATATAGAGATGTAAAATAAACCCTTGTTATGTTTATAAAAGTACCGCAATCCTCTCTTAGGCGCCAGTCTTGCGGGGCCGGGGCCGGTCATAGGCGTTTTCCCCTTTCACATCAGAAAGACGATAGGGCTGCTGCACGAGCAGCAGCCCTATCGGTATTGATTGGATCACACTCTTTGGGATAAGGCAAGCAAGGAACCTAATCGACGTTTGCCTGGAGCGTGTTGACACTATCCGAGATGGCCGGCTTTCAGACGATTTTTGTGTCAGGCGAGGCGCTTTCGCGAAGGAATACTGGAGGTATTTCGAGCAGAAGCAACAAAGCATGACGCGAAAAGCGGCGAAAGATGGCCGTTGAGCGTTAGTGTCAACACGGCCTAGTTCCCGAGTTGCTCGTTGATGCCTTCGATCAGAAGATCGGCGGCTTCTTCCACGGTGATCAAATCCGCGCTCAGGTTGCCGAATACCACGGCGTATACGCCGTCGGGCGTTCCGCGCAGAGCGGTGGACTCAAACGTGGGATCCAGCGGGAAGGTGTTCCAGCCGGAATCAAGCGCATACTCGGTGGCAAGCAGCGTGTTCGCGTCGATGATGTTGTTTGCGGACGCGATCTGGCGGCCTTTTGCGCTGGCTGGTACGCCGCGCTGACTGGCCATCGCCAAAACGCCCGACTCTTCACTGAGAAGGAAGTTGATCAACGCCGCGGCTTCCACCTTATGCTCGGAGGACTCCGGAACCACGAACAGCATGGAGATCTTGTTATAGCCGCCCTTGTAGGGAAGGTCGGTAAACATCGTGCCGATTACGAAACGATCCTGCTGATCTTCCGGCAGCGCGTTAAGCACGTTGGAGAACGACGTATTCCAGTTGTAGTTGCCGGCCCAGTAGCCGTTGATCCAGCGGTCGGACTGATCAATCGGGTCCGCGGCGTAATCCGATACCATGGAGATCAGCGGCAGCACGTGCTCGTCTTCCAGCATATCGATCATCGCGAGGCCTTCCATGACTTCCTCTTTGCTGTAGTTGAGCGCGCCGTTGACAACCCATGCCTTATTATACATCGATTCGAGGTAATATACCATAAAGATCATGCGGTCGTACTCGCCCAGATGCAGCGGATAGTACTCGTCGCCCAGCACTTCTTTGAAGGTCGCGCCCGCGGCGACCAGCGCTTCAAAGGTCGTGGGAACGTCGATGCCCGCCTTGTCAAAGGTGTTGCCGTTCCAGTACAGGGTACGCGCGGTCGTGGAAATCGGAATGCCCTGCAGCTTGCCGTCGATTTCGCTGGCCGCCAGCGCCGCAGCGGGGAATTGGGTGGTGTCCAGCACCTCGGGATACTGGTACAGGTCGGCGAGCACATCGCCCGTGCCGGCAAATTCGGAAATCCAGTTCCAGTTGTACTGCATCACGTCTTCACCGGTGTCGGTTGCGAGCTTGAGGCCCGTTGCTTCCGACCATCCGGACCACGCGCCGAATGTGGTTTCCACGGTAATGTTTGGGTACGCTTCCATGAATTTGTCCACGGCGGCCTGTGTGGCCTCGTGGCGGCTGTCGCCGCCCCACCAGCTGAAGGTGAGGGTGATTTCATCGGTCGTTACGCTTTGCGCCGTTGCCGCCATCGGCAGCGCGAACAGCACTAACGCCATGAACAGAGCCAGAATCCTGCCTTTTGTCATGAAATTTCTCCTTTCATCTTTACGAACTTTTGCATAATCCGGTACAGAACGACCGAAATATGCCCAGTTTTACTATGCGGAAAGTATAGCACTTACATAGCCTGATTGTCAAGCAAAACAATGTTTTCCAACAAAACGGAAGCAAACCATTGCTATATATAGTAGAAACCCCTTTCACTAATTTCAATATATGCTGAACATCTGAATATTGTGTTATATTTCCTAAATACTATGTTATTCCTGCGGTGGAATACGGGAAAGAACGCAACCAAAAAATACGGGGATTCTATATCCCCGGTATTTGGACGCGGATTATTTCAAAAAATTCAGGTATACAGGCCGTATCCTTCCATCTCCGCGGCGGCCTGCAGCATCGCCCCGGAGCCTTTGCAGTCGTTTGCTACAATCGGCTCGGACATATAGTAGGCAAAGCTGCCGTCGCGCTCCCACACGTTGCCAAGCCCGGCCACCCGGCAGCACTTGGTAACAATGGCGTTGCCCTTGTACACCTCGATAAACTGGTCCACCGCGCCCTGCCAGGCGTCGCGGATGGTTTCGGGCGTTACGATATCGCAATACCCCAGCCGCGCGGCCTTCGCCGTGGCGTAGATGAACTGCGCCGAACACGAGCTTTCGGCGTAGTTGCCGGGACGGTTCGGCTGATCCATCACCTGCAGCCACACCCCCGTTCGTTCGTCCCGCGCGCGCCAGACGGCGGCAAGCAGATCGTTTAGCAGCGCCGCCATTTTGTGATGCGGCAGGGATTTTTCCGGCAGAAACTCCAGCGTATCCGCGACGGCACAGGCATACCAGCCCACGGCCCGCCCCCACACATGCGGCGAGCAGCCGGTTTCCCTGTCCGCCCAGGGCTGGACGCGCGCGCTGTCCCACGCGTGCAGCGCAAGCCCGGTTTCCCTGTGCATGGTCTTTTCGCGAATCAACAGAAACTGCCTGACGACGTCGTCCAGCCACGCCGGATGCTCCGTCAGCTTCGCGGCCTCGGCGTAAAACGGCGCGCACATGTACAGCCCGTCCAGCCACATCTGCTGCGGATAGATTTTCTTATGCCAGAACCCGCCTTCGGGCGTGCGCGGCTGGGTTTTCACCTGCTCCAGCAGGATCTCCGCCGCGTTGCGGTAGCGCCGCTCCCCGGTTTTCCGCCACAGGTACAGCAGCGCTTTTCCGTTATTGATAAAGTCCAGGTTATATTCTTCGCGGTCGTATGTGCGTATCTGCGTCCCGTCCGCGTTGAGAAAGGAATCCACGCCGCGCTTGATATAATCGAAGTACCTCTCATCGCCCGTCAGCTCAAAAAGCGCGGCCATGCCTTTCCACACCACGCCGTATTCGTAGGTCCATTTCTCGTCAAGCACCGGATAGATGTTCATCAGCCCGTCCGCGATCCGCGTATGCCAGCTGTCAAAGGCTTGCTTCATGCCCGGCCTCCCCGTCCGATAAAGCGGACGCTGTCGTCCGCGTCGGTTTCCTCGCCGATATGCCCCTCGATGCGCAGGCCGTCGATCAAAACGTCCTCGCTGTTGCGCAGGAACAGCCCCGCGGCCTCCATTTCTTCCAGGTCGTCCATCATCGCGGGCATCCCCGGCTGGCCGGGTTTCATCGAGGCGGTGTAATCCATGATCCGCACGCGCTTGATGGGGTTTTCCGGCAGCCCGTATAAAAAGCCCGCGCAGGCCGTGG
>Ga0116164_10002459_pt1 | contig 13254 bp, 9 predicted proteins | sample AD_UKC109_MetaG_FD_89888 | JGI IMG/M metagenome (GOLD analysis project Ga0116164, IMG submission 89888) | Active sludge microbial communities of municipal wastewater-treating anaerobic digesters from Hong Kong - AD_UKC109_MetaG | ecosystem: Engineered > Bioreactor > Anaerobic > Digestate... | reverse complement strand
TATCATCTGATTTTATTGTCAACAGGTAAATCCCCGGGTTAACATTTAGACTCATTTCAAACTTATCTGTTTTACCGAATTCTGACCGGCTTATTTCTTTTCCGCTCATATCAGAGATGATAACAGAAGAAATTTCCGTCATCTCCCCTAAATCTATTGTTATATTCCCGTTTGTGGGATTAGGGTAAACCAGGATGCTGGTGTTGAAATTATTTTCCAGAATTCCTACAGTTGTCACCAGGAAGCACGAAGAAGTATCGACACAATCATTTTGAGTAACCCTGACTGAATAATTTCCATTTTGGGTTACAATGAATGACTGGTTTGTCTCTCCCGGTAAAATTGAATTTCCATTGTTGCAGTCGAGCCACTGGTATAGCGCTCCTGATGCATTTGAAGTCAATGTTAATCCATCGCGGGTTACCGACGTATCGACGCTGTTTATTTCCAGGTCGATGGTAATTGTGCTGTCGCAACCGGCAGCATTTGGGATTACGGCGGTTTTAATACCTGATGTTGTATAAACAGCACCGTCGGGTGCTTTATAGCTTTTGCATGCTTTTACTGTGATAAAACTGGCTGTGTTGCATGATTCTTTGAAAAGAGCATCAATTTCACTTTCAGATAATACTTTTTGGTACATTCTGAGTTCATCAATAGTACCGATGAAATACTCGGCGCCACGACTGGAATATCCAATTGTAAAAGGATTGGAAATAAATCCGAACGGACCTGAAGAAGTGAGAGTCTCTTTTATGAGTTGATTGTCAATGTATACTTTTTTAATTTCTCCCGGAGCACTTGCAGTTACCACGATATGATGCCACGTGTTCAGTTTTAATTGTGAAGAATCCGTATCGGTATAACCATCATATTCCCATTGAATATATCCGTCGGACTTAACCCTTAGCAGGTAATCGGTTGTGGTGGTATAATTTGATTTACCAAACACCATTCTTGTACCCGATAAAGTTTCTGGTTTTATCCAGACTGAAAAACTCAGGGCATCCTGCATATTTAAAGTTGTCGAGTGGGGAATGGAGATGTAGTCGTTGCCGTCAAAATGATATGCCCGGGCCGGGGTACCGAATCTGTCGGGGACTAAAGTGGCACCATTGACCGTACCATGATTACTATTTATACTTAAGTCATTGGCATTCCCGTTAAAAGACCAGAAACCAATCAGATTATCCCCAGGTATTTGTCCATGTACATTGCATACGAAATAAAAAATCAGACCAGCACAGATTATTGATTGCTTCATAAATGCTATTTTTTTATGTTTGTAGATATATCAGTATTCAATGGCATATTAACCATCATTTTTTTATAGGATCGTAAAAATATCCTTTTCTTTTCCAACATTTTTTAACAGGACAGATTATAGCTGATGGGTTTTTTTGAATTCTTTCTGATTCTGTAAATCTTCCATCACTCAATTTTCGAATTTAGCACAAGGCCAATCATTTTGTATATATCATCCGGATCATAATGATATTCATTTTCAGTATCAACCCTGTGGACAAAAACCATTCTGGAATCGGGGGTCTTTTCCAAAAGATGAAGGCCCGGGGTTTGAGCAAATGTGTACAGAGTTATTGCCATGGCATCAAATTCATCAATGTTATCTGATTTTTTACAAGGTTTATACCTGAAATTGCTATTACTTTTTATCTGACAGATAACTCAGTCAATAAAGTAGTTGCACAAAGATCAAGATTCGTTTTCCCTTTATTATAACTTCTTAAAAGCACCACTCCATTGTGGTTCAGGGTATCGCAGGCAAATAATGAATTATATCCAGAGGTTGATCCCCCGTGACCTATCAGGGTAAAACTGTCTTTTCTGGTAATAAATAATCCAAGACCATAGAAGTTATGTGAGTCGATCTGAACAACAGGTGATTGCATGAGCCTGAGACTTTCCTTACCAAGAATTTCATTCTCAGATTCTCCCATTAATGCCAGAATAAATATAGCCAGGTCACCAGGTGTTGTGATCAAACCAGCAGCCGGAACCTTATATCCCCTCCCCTGAGTTTCTCGATACGATTTGTTTATATTCCTTTTACTTAAACGACCTCCGTTGACTCCTGCAGACAATCTTGCCGTTTCGGAAACCGGAACTTTGTAGAAAGTATTATTCATATTAAGTGGAATAAGAATATTCTCCTTAACCAGGTCAGTGAATGGTCGTCCGGCAGCTCTTGATATTGCAAGGCCAATAATGGAGATACCGATATTTGAATAAATATATTTTAATCCCGGCTTTGATTTAAGCCTGGTGGTCGGGATTGATAATATGGTTTTTTTCTCCCATTCCCCGGGTGGTCCTGTAGTTGCATTTTTTAGCCGGGGTCCTTTATCCAGACCCGATGTATGACTTGCCAGTTGTCTGAAAGTAATTCTGTCAGAGTCAGAATACCCTTTTATTTTTCTTATTTCAGGAACAAGAACGTCTGCAGGATCATCAAGTTTAAAGTGGCCTTTTTCAATCATTTGCATCATCAGGAGAACAGTAAAGGTTTTTGAAACAGAAGCAATCCTGTAGAGAGTGGATGTGTCAGCGAAAATTTTATTTACCGGATCGGCATATCCGAATGCTTTTGACCAGGCTATCCGGTTATTGATAATGATAGCTGTTGAAATACTACCGACCTGATCCTCTCCAACATCTGCAGCCAGTTGATTTTCGAACTGACTTATCAGTCTGAGATTGTCAATTTCCTGTGCAGCGGTATAATATGAAGGATGACACATACATATCAAAATGACAAAAAACAGTTTCCTCATAGTGTTTGTATTCTAAATATTCCATAAGATAACACTATTTATCTGGTATATTGTTTATGCTGAAAAAAAGTACGGGAAAAATCTGCAGGAAAGCTTCGATGCCATTGTTCTGTTTATTGGCACGGACTTATCTCAATGGGAGAATGCTCCGGCCATGGCAGATGTGACCTGTCGTACACCTCCGTATGTTACAGTCCTGCATAATGGGATCCTCGTCCAGAGCAATACCGCACTGTCATGACCGCCAGAATATACAGGTATTCCACGACAGGAATTACACGTTAACGGACCTGTTTGCCTTCAGGCACACGGTGACAGGAGCGAACCGATCAGCTTCCGAAATATCTGGATCAGGGAATTGTAAATACGTTTTTATTGATTAGCTGTACATTATAATTCTATTCTCATTTATTTTCTTACCATGGTCGGCATAATCCCCAAATCCCTGTGCAGGGGAAAACAGTACCTACTTATTTATAGTTGTCGATCAGTATATTTGAATTTTATCATGCCTCTGGGTATCTGAAGCTTATCGAAGCCCACAACAAATATTTCCGTTGTTTCTTCAAATTTCTTCTTTATTTCATCCCGGGGAAGTTCGTTTTTGAAAACCAGGGGTTTCTCTATATTATATTTAGAGAATTCCTTTCTTATTTCAGCCATTGATGACCAGTTACCCATTGAAAGAGTAGTTGTGTTTGTCCATCGTATGATATTCGGGACCAGTTCCATTACATCCGGCACCAGGGTATCGCCGGGATAATAAACGGCCCATACGCTGTCACAAAGATGTTCAAAATCGGGTTTGCCCAGGTAGAATCTCAGGGAATTAATGCCGGGGATGGCTGCCACAGGCTCCATATCTGAACTCTTAATCTCATTCAGGACTAGTGCTCCCAGATCCCTTGTATTTTCAGCAGGATCACCCCACAGTTCGCGTTGCCTGGTGCCGGATAAAGCTCCGAAACCGTTCAGGATGTCGTGATTACCATCACAGGAGGCATGTCCGGCATCAGGATAATAGCTGAATGCCCCCTCATCCCTGACATAATACTTTTCGAAATTTATATCGATATACCTGAGAATGATCTTTTCAGCATCTTTCCTGTCTGTTACCGATGCATCCTTCCACAGATGTCTCAGGAGCATTTTTATGCCTTTCCCCTGCCTCAGGTTCCATTCGTGTATCTCAGGCAGGTCATCGTGGTCGGGGTAGGGTTCCGATAATTGCCCGATCGCTGAGCTGAAGAGTTTATCCTTGTATTTCAGGGGAAATTCCGTATAAATGTCGTTACCATCATTATCCCTGTATGATTTTAGAATAGATGCAGTATTGTTTAAATCAAGTTTTGTCAATTTATGCGTTTTCCTGTTCCTGGGGCCCCAGAATCCGGTCGCAGTATCCTGAAAATCATACATCCATTTCAGCATGGCATGCTTCCATTCCGGCGAAAACTGATATACACCGTTATTTTCGAGAACATTCTCCGAACCGGTTTCTCCCAGCAGGTTTCGTGAAAAATGGAAGGTGGTCTGGGGAAATTTTGATGCCAGCCAGCCCACATAAGAAATATCATCCAGGTGGGGCAGCAGTTTTTCAGGAGTATTGATCTCGTCGAGAAATTTTAAAGGATATTTTAATTTCAGAGGCACTGTGTCAGAATTTTTAAGAGATGAAAGGTGCCCGATGATGTTCCGGGTAATTTCAATGTAGATGCAGAAGGGGGCCGAATCATCAATAAAAGCACCTGTCACGGGATCCTGAAGATCAAGGAAGAAGTCTGTTTCCTGCTGACTGTCGGTGAAGGAGGGTATTCGTTTCAGTCCTTCCTTGGTTCTCAATTTTCCATGATAGGCGGACAGGGATTTCAATGCTTTATAATAGCGTCCCTTATCCAGGAGGTAAGAAAAACCCAGCATCCTGAATTCAAAGTCAGCCATATAGTAACCTTCTTCCTGCAATTCCCTGTTCAGTATAAAGAGTTCCTTTACCTTTGATTTCATATTTACTGACAAGATGATCCCGGACGCAATGATTATGAAGACCAGACTTATTGTTGCAAAACCAATAAACTTCTTAAGATTCATTACTCAGGTCTTATCGTGTTTACTTAAAAATGCTGAATTTCCGGTTTGGGTAAGGGTACGAAAAAGCTATGGTCAAAGATCTTCTTACTTAATACTATATAACCCGGAGGCGTGAGGCCTGATTTCCTGTTTGAAGAGGTTCTGGAATTCACCTTGTGATTGCCCGCTCCACAGTTCTGTTACAGTGCATTTACCTGTAATACCCAGGTCATTTAAATTGACGGTTATTTCCCCTGGCGCTTCATCGTTGGAGGTGTTGAACAATGCCAGGTAGACTTCGCCCGTGCCATCATTTTTTGACGTGATGGCCACCTTTCCATCGTCATTGAACAACTGTCGAACCTGACTGCCGTACCTGTGCATTTTCAATACATCTGTGTTTGTTAATAATGATAAAGTAAAATCATCGTTGGATGGCAGATCTCCGCCAAACATCAGGGGCGATTTAAAGATGGTAAACAAAGTCATCAGGGTGTATTGTTCATCTTTCGTAAGCCTTGTCATGCGATCCTCGCCCCTTTCTCCGCGAATGGATATCCTTCCCAGGGGAATCATATCGCAATCAGGCCAGGTACCGGGTGCAATATAAGGATACCAGTCCCGGGCAACATCTATCAGGTGAGGTATATACCTCCACTGATCCCATACATCATCCACCATACGCCACATGTTGGCATGTTCCTTTACATGAAGGGCATTGGCAGGAGGTGTAGGACCGGGCGAAGTGCTCAAAACAATGGGACGGCCACAGGCGTCAATGGCATTGCGTATCAGTTCAATTTCGGCTTTATGGTAAGGACGGGAAAGATCATCGATTTTGACAAAATCGACACCCCAGCCCGCATACATCTCAAACAGGGAATTGTAATATTCCTGTGCTCCCGGTTTATCGGCAACTATGGTATAGTTATCGCGCAGCCATCTGCATTGCAATTCGGTTGAAAAGACCTGGTCTGCAGTAATACCGTCGGTGCCTTTTACGGGTAATTTATTTTCCACGGCTAACTTTGGGATACCGCGCATAATGTGGATACCGAATTTAAGTCCTTTATCATGTACATAGGCGGCAAGTTCCTTAAATCCTTTGCCTTTGGCAGCAGATGGAAAGCGGTTAACTGCAGGCTGGTACCTGCCATATTCATCTATGACAAAGCGGGGATCCGTCTGATTGTATCCTCCTGCCTTGTCATTTTCAACATACCATCGGATATCCACCACAATGTATTCCCATCCATATTCCAGGAGGTTTTCTGCCATATAATCGGCATTGGCCTTTACCTCATGCTCCTCAACCGTCGGGCCATAGCAATCCCAGCTGTTCCAGCCCATTGGCGGTGTCTGTGCCCATTCCTTGAATTCTCCCTTTTCAAATGTCGTCCGGGGTCGTGGTGAGTTGGTGCAGGAAGCTAAAAGAAAGAAACATGCTGTTGTAAAAAATGACAATGTTTTCATGGTCTGGTTGTTAGGAGGCTAATTATATGATATTACAATTTAAATTATGATACAGGCTGCCCGCCAGAGTTTGCATCAGAACAATGCCGGCAATCAGCCATTAATTCAAAACCACTTTTTCTTCCGGAAGTACATTACCATGCCGAGAAAGATCAGAATGAGAACCATCCATAATCCGGCATAGCCGTATTTCCACCGGAGCTCAGGCATGTTCTTGAAATTCATCCCGTAAATACCGGCAAAAAAGGTTAAGGGGATAAAAATTGTTGCAACAATGGTCAGCGTTTTCATCACCTCATTCATACGATGCCCCTGGACTGAAAAGAAAAGGCTGGCGCTGCTCTCAAGGGAGGAAAGGATCATATCAGCGTTGTCAAGCAGTGTAAGGCACAGGTCCTTGATCTCAAGGAAATACTTTAAGTGCCTTTTTTCAATGTATTTACATTCACCACGTTCAATAATCTGGGTAAACTCTTTAATTGGCAGGATTGATTTCTTGATGAAATTGACAAATTTTTTATGGTTTTCAATTGTCTCCAGGGCATTAGGGGATAGTTCTGCATTTGAGTCGGTAAAGTTGAATTTTTCAGTCTCTTCGTCCAGCCTGTTCAGGGTCTTAAAATAATTATCAAGTATTGATTCGAGCATTGCATACAGCAGGTAGTCAGGACCCATTTCCCTGACAACTCCTTTATTTTCCCTTAACCTGTATCTTATATGCTCAAAGAAGTCAGCTTTTCTTTCCTGGAATGAGATCAGGAAGTTACTGCCGAAAACAAAACTTATTTGTTCCGTCAGCATTTCATTTTCAGAAGGGACAATAGATTTCAGGGTTATAAAGGAGAAGTTTTCATATTCCTGGAACTTAGGCCTCTGGTTGACATCCAGGATATCCTGGATGGCAAGGTCGTGAATGTCCTGCTTCAAACATACAGATGCGATGACTTCCGGTTCACTTATTCCATAGATATTTAACCAGTAATTATATCCGTCGGATTCATACTTTGTAATGCTTTCCGGTGAAATGTTCCGGTTCTCAATGCTCTCTTTCCTGTTATATTTAAAGAGCTGCATATCTATAGCTGCTTCAGGTGCTTTCCCTGTAAAGACAAATTTTCCGGGATCTTTCTTCTTTCGGTCAAGAAGAGCTATTCTTCTGAGTGATTTTAAAGGCTTCATTATTTTATTTATTTCTGCCATTTCCGTTTCTCCTGATGTAACAAAATTATAAATGATTTTGAAACCGTCTTCCATTAAAAATATCTCGACGGCCGGGTTTTTACCTTCAGTTTTTCATAACATTGCTTTCATCTCTTCCGGAGTTGACGAAGAGCCTGCTTTAAGGAGTTACATACACTTCATAATTCTGGTAAAAAGTATATGTCTTCAGGCCGATGCCTCCGGAAGGATAATAAATTCCGAAGTTACTAAACAGACAGGATAATGGGTTATAAATTAGTCATTTAATACCCGGTACCCGGTACTCATCTGCTGTGACAATAATGACGCCATTTTTACCGGCCTCGCCGAAAACGGCAACTGCAGGCTGGTCCTTCAATATTGATATGGTTTTTATTTTTTCAGGATCGATCCATTTAAGTCCGGTACTGCTGAATTCTCCGTTGATTATTACCAGGGGCTCATTTAGTCCTCCTCGTTTTGAACTAAATTGTTTGTCCGAAAGGTCTTCCAGCCTGTTTTCTAAGGTTACAGGTTTTAATTTGTCTTTCATTGTTAAGACAATAACACCGTTTTTTCCGGCCTCACCAAAGACAGCAGTTGATGGTAAGTCCTTTAAGACGCTGATCGATTCAATTGAATTGGGATCTATCCATTTTAATCCGGTACTGCTTATTTCTCCGTTGATTATTACAAGGGGCCCTGATGCAACCTTACTTGTATCATTTCTAAACACTGAATTTATATCCCCATTCTGTGCTGATAATGAGATGGATATAAACAGGAAAAAAATTGTTGTCAGCTGTGAATTTTTCATTTGGGCAGGTTTAAGTAGTCATATAACAGTTTTATTTGCAACAAATAATATGCCCATTCTTTGACTTCTCCTTTATCAAATCCGGTTAATCATATAGGTCAGGATGCTTCATATAATTATCTACGAAATTGACTGGAGAATCTTCATTGCTTCCTCCATGTCTTCTTCATATACTTTAATTTCAAGTGAAACATTTGTCGGGGTCATGAACAATGCAGGTTTTATAATCCGGGAATTTTCATTGCCGGAAAAATAAGCTATACCGGCTTCTTCGAGCATGTCTTTCAAAAGATTGTATTTTACCTCAAATACATTATCAAATACCGCAATTGTTATTAATTTATTCATTTCGGATAATTTCAGCTTTTAGTTTTTCTTCCGAGAGCTTACCATCCCGAACAGTGACAAAGTAGTTGCTATTCTCTGGACTAAGGGATAAGGATTTTACCAGTTTTTCGTTTATGAAGAGAAGGCCGGCTCCATTTTCACAGGCATAGCCCGGTTCCAGGATCCCCTGCTTAACGGCTTCAGTATACAACCTTCTCCTTTCAGGCTCATTATAATGCGGACAATGACTGTATTTGAGGAATCCCAGGCATTCTATTACCGACAGTTTCTGAGGTCTTGAGTCACTGTAACCACCTGTAAACCAGCATAGTGACCCGGCACTGCCACCAGCCATGACAATTCCCTTTTCGTATGCTGCCCTTAAGAATGTGTCAATACCCTGTGCCCTCCAGATCGCTATCATGTTAAGCGTATTTCCACCGCCGACAATTATTGCATCTGAATTCAGTATCTGTTCTGCAAAGGTCTTTTGTTCAGGCGAAGAGTTAATAAAAGTTACAACCACCTCCGACTCGAGAGGCAGGTCTTCAACCATCGCCGACCATATTCTAGTGGCAAGCGGGCTGTCAGCTGCTGCTGTCGGGAAAAAACAGACTTTGGGTCTTTGTTTCCCGGTAAGTGCGATGACATAGCTTATATATGCTTTCTCGAGTCCGTCGCCATACACCAGGATTGTCCTGTCGCCCTGTTTTCTTTCGGGAAGGATATACCCTCCCGGTGTCTGGCAGGCTGTTGTGAAGATTGTTACAACGACAATAAGTGAGATCAGGAAGGTCTTTTTCATAATACCTGTTTTTAGGGACGATTTGATCCACCTGGTTGCTTTACATGGAGGTCAAGCTGTGGGAAAGGAATAACTATATTGTTTTCGTCGAACTTCCTGTTGATAATCTTGCGTATGTCGCTCTTGATCCTTTCGATCCTGAATACATTGTCGCTGAAGAATAGTAGCTGAAAATCAAGGGAAGAGTTGCCAAAATCGATCAGCCTGGCTTCGATCTTTTGCTTGTCGCTTATTTCAGGATGTTCCAGTGCACTGGCTTCCAGTATCCTTATTACCAGGTCTACGTCGCTTCCATAGGCTACCCCAATGTTTATCCGGAACCGGGTTTTTTTTGTCTGGTGGCTCCAGTTTATAACCTTGTTGGTGGTTATCATCGAGTTGGGTATAATTACGACAATATCATCACGGGTCAGTCCTTTGGATGTCCTTATGCCGATCTCCTCTATCCGGACCACTTCCCCGTCTATCTCCAGGACATCACCAATTTTCGTGGACCCCTCAAGAAGCAGGATAATACCCGAGATAAAGTCATTGAAAGTCTGCTGGAGGCCGAGACCTATACCCACCAGCAGTGCAGCAGATCCTGCAAGAAGAACTGTTATGCTTATACCAAGGGTCTGCATTATAAAGAGGACTGCAATAATCCAGAAGACATATTTGATGATCTGGTAAAAGGAGTAAGCATTGCTGGCCTCCATCCTTTTCACCAATCCCTTCCTGAATATCGCTTTCCTTATGATCCATAGCAATATCCTTGTCGACACGAATATTAAGATCACAAGCAACAGGGTGGAAACCTTGAGCTCAAAATTCCCGAGACGTAGAATTATATATTCAAGGATCTGCTTAATTGTGTCCATCTCAAAGTATATGCATTTATTTCAAAGATATTCTTTTTCTCAATCATTGACAATCAGCTTAATGCTTGCCATTCCCGTCGGACCCGAAAGGGTGACAATATAAATACCGTTTTTAAACCGGGTTTTATCTACAGGAAAAGTGTATGTGCCTGGCATTAACCTGCAATTTACTACCTGCCAGATACTCACGCCACGCGAATCACATACATCAAGAGATACAAACCCTGTCACGGGATTAATAAATTCTATTTTCGAATTTTCAGTGACCGGATTTGGATACACCCTCAGACTGTTTTCTCTTGACTTTGTCATTTCCAAACCGGTAGATGACTTTTCTATAGCCAGGTTATCTATCAGAATATAGCTGGATATTTCTCCGGTATTCTGATATCTGATCCCCAGAACAAATGTCTCTCCCGGATCATTTATTTCCAGAACAGCCTGATTCCATGTCCACTCGCCCTGCCAGAAGCTGTTGTCGACAGGGATCCAGTTGTTGGTTGAAGGGTTTCCGCTGTATGTTGTTGAATAGTAGAATTGAGGGATTATCCCGTTTCCGTGATACCAGTATTTAAATCTTACAGTGAGTTTTGAAACAGTACTTGTGTTGAATACCCTTGACACCAGCCAGTCGTCGTTGGCCTGGGCCGGCTCAGAGGTGACATAGAATCTCGCACACATACTCCCGTCAATACCGTCGTCGCCGCTGAGATGCCACTGGTCGTCACCGGCAACTGAGAATGCAGACCATTTTTCATAGCCATTGCTGAAATCATCAAAAAATGGAATTTCTTCAATTTCAGAAGCATGAAAATCCTTTGCCGATTTTGAAATATTTATTTCATCGAGCCAGCCGTCAAACTGAATGTTACTGCCTCCGTTCACACCTCCTATGAACAGGTCGTTTGTGGTTTGCATCATTTCTCCGTTGCTGCCATCAGGGAAATCCTTTGTTTCTTCATAAATAAGATCGCTGTTTTTATCATGGACAAAAAATGACACAGTATGGGTTGAATTATCGCTTACCAGTGCAATATGGTACCACTCACCGGTTTGAAGAGCCTGATTCTGAAAAAATGACAGTTCGGTGTTGTTTGTGAATACAGCATAAGCTCCGAACCCATTTCCATTACCGTCAAGGTTCAGTCCGAACGAGCCTCCTTTGTCGATTATTATCGGGAATTGGGTCTTCGGGGTCCCGACGCCGGCAATTTTCACCCATGTTTCAATGGTCCAGGTATTTCCCAGGTTGAAAAGCTCAGAATTTGGCGCTATTATGCAGTGCCAGTCCGAGTCCGGGGAATTATTAATCCGGAAAGCTTTTCCCAGGCTCAGGGCAAAATTATCTTCAAAATCTCCATATTCCTTGTTTTCGGCAGGAACAATTTCGTTTTCTGCCGAATTCGAGACATCCTGTTCGAAATGCATCAGCAAAATACTGTTTTCATCAGGCTGATTCACAGATCCGGTTCTGTTGAGTGTTGTTATAGTGAAATTTTCTGACAGGAATTCCTGATCGCTGTTTTCAATGCTGGTGGCTTTCAGAATAAAACTGCCTTCTGTCCCTGCAGGGAAAAAGCAATTTGCCATATTATCAGAACACAATACAGGAGCCTTTAAGAGAACCCAGTTTTGGCCGTCGCCGGAATATTCGATCTTTATTGTTTTTATTCCTTCCGAATCCCAGTAAACGGGATTTGTTGTTCCCGACTGAAAAACGGTTGAGTTATCGGGATAAAGAAAGGAAACTTCCTGCTGCTCATACACATTGAAAAGTCCTGAGATCCTGTACAAATTGGGGTTCCATGTATCAGAAATCCTGATTTTGTATTTTTCCGACACCAGTCCGGGAATGGTCCACGAATATAATCCTTGTCCGGCATCAACTTCTTCTGCTGCAATATTCCAGGTTTTTCCGGCATCAGATGAATATTCGATCAGGAGGGTGCTGACATTTTCACTTTCCCATCTTATTTCCAGTGAGGTGTTTTTCATATAATACTCACCTTCTTCCGGAGATATTAGGTTGAGGCTTTTTCCGCCGAGATCTGGTTCCAAAAAGACAATTATATCCTGTGAAATGCCATAGGGAAAATTATCGATATCAACCCAGATCTGGTCGTTGAAAGAATGATCGGTAAAGAAAAGATTGTCTTTATTATAACCATTGACGATATAATAATGTCCGCCACCGCCTGTTGCATCACGGCTTGCGACTGCACCCACCATAATGGGTCTTCCGTTGTTCAACTCGTTTTTGAATATATTTTGCCACTCTTCCTTGGTGTATTCCTCGCGGAACAGCACTCTTGTTTTTTTATCGAAATGAAATATCTTTTTAAGCCAGAAAGGCATACAATACATATTGTCAAAATATTCCATCGATGCTGCACCTACCTGATAGGAAAAAGTGGCTGCCGGACCATATTCTTCTTCAGTAGCATAGGGTGAGAACTGGGGAGGGATTAAGTCGAAATTATATTCTGTATTGTCATAGTCAGCATACCAGTCGAGATTAAAAATGGTGTAGTCAAGTAATCCTGAAGGCTTCCGCGGGTATTCCCAGAAATGAATTGTTCTCATCAGCATCGTGGGTCCGCAAAAGTTGGTGTACCTTTGTCCTGTAACATTATCGACAGGATAATATGCATCAAGAGGCCATTGCCCCACAACCCACCTGTCTTTCAGCGGGATGAAAATTTCTTCGGCAAAGGAATCTTTATCCACATCAGCCAGAACGTCGTCGCGGTATTTACGGTAAATGTTGCTTATCCTTAATTCATCTATCCAGCCGTCGAAATATGATTCATCCCATCCTCCGAATCCGATAGTGAATTTTCCGTCACCCGTAACCGGAGGCGTTTCAGAATATCCTCTGGAAGCAAAGATCTCCTGATAATTTTCATCGCGAATAAGACAATACAGATGTTTATG
>Ga0116164_10002457_pt1 | contig 13257 bp, 13 predicted proteins | sample AD_UKC109_MetaG_FD_89888 | JGI IMG/M metagenome (GOLD analysis project Ga0116164, IMG submission 89888) | Active sludge microbial communities of municipal wastewater-treating anaerobic digesters from Hong Kong - AD_UKC109_MetaG | ecosystem: Engineered > Bioreactor > Anaerobic > Digestate... | reverse complement strand
CCGTTTGCCGCTGGAGGCTGCCGGGCCGGCGCCAGTCCCGCTGGGTAAAGCTTTTTTGGAACAGGTCGCTAGATCCTTCGATATGGGAAGTTTCCCATTGGGCTAGGTGCAAATCGAGGGACGCCGCATCATGCATTTCTGGACATCGAGTATCCGCAACAGGTTTCTGACTTTTTTCACAATCATTGGCATTGTGATTCTGGCCGTCGTCACCGCGGGCCATTTCCGGGTTACCGCTTCAATCGACGAATTGCGCCGGGTCTCCACACAGGAGGTTCAGCACGAGCGTGGCGTGAACGCGATGGTCACGGGTTTCAAGAAACAGGTACAGGAGTGGAAAAACGTCCTGCTGCGCGGCGCAGACACTGCCCAACGCGAAAAATACTGGGGCAAGTTCCAGGCAGAGGAATTGGCGATCCAGCAGCAGGGTAAGGCTTTGCTATCGAGTATGGCGGCGAATGACGCAAGGCAGCTGGTGGAGGATTTCCTGCGCGCGCACCAGGAGATGGGTGTGGCGTACCGAACCGGGCTCCAGTCCTTTGTCGATGCCGGCTTCGACGCGGCAACCGGCGACAAGGCGGTCAAGGGAATCGATCGGGCACCAACCGAACTGCTGGAAGAGGCCGCGAGCAAGAGTGCTGCCGATGCACAATCGGCCACAGCGGAGGCCCTCGAGCAGGGTACGGCAGCGGTCAACGCCGCCTGGCTGACGACACTGCTGACACTGGTGCTCGGGATCCTGTTGTCCGGCTACTTCCTCAAACGCTATGTGGTGACCCCGGTGGGCAAGGTGGTCGCCGGTATGAATCGGTTGGCCGCAGGCGATTTCCAGGTCGAGATCACGTTGCAGCAAGAAGACGAGATCGGTCAGTTGGCGCAGAGTGTAAGGCGCGTACGTGACGACATGGGGGAGGTGCTGCGCAGTATCGTCGGCATGGTCGAGGATCTCGATCGTAGTGGCGCGAGCCTTTCGCAATTGGCAAGCCAGAACCGTGTCGACCTGAGCACCCAGCAGGATGGCACCTCGCAGGTGGCGACTGCGACCGAGGAACTGGCGGCGACGGCGCGTGAGGTCGCCAACGGTGCGGCGGGCGCTGCAGACGCCGCCAGCCAGGCGGAGCGGTCGACCAGCGGTGGTCTTAAGGTCGTACAGACCGCCATCTCCTCCATCCGCCATCTCGAGACGGATGTGAGCAAGGTCAGCCAGGTGCTTCAGGACCTGGCTGCGCACAGTGGTGCGATCGGCAATGTGCTCAACGTGATTCGTGGCATCGCCGAGCAGACCAACCTGCTGGCATTGAATGCGGCGATCGAGGCGGCGCGTGCCGGTGACCAGGGCCGCGGCTTCGCCGTGGTTGCGGATGAGGTGCGCTCGCTGGCCCAGCGTACACAGGAATCGACGCAGGAAATCCAGCTTACGATCGAGCAGCTCCAGGAAGGGGCGACGGCAGCCGTTCAGGCGATGGAACACGGCCAGGGCAGGGTTACCGAAGGCGTTTCGCGGACCGAGGAGGTCGTACAGGCGTTGAACGATATCGCCGGCGCCGTGACCACGATCGTCGATATGACTGCACAGATTGCGACTGCGGCCGAAGAGCAGGGCGTGGTGGCCGGTGACGTGAGCCGCAACGTCAGCCAGATCGATCAGTCGAGCCGCGACCTGGTCGCGGCGGCGGACTCCGCGGCCGAGACCAGTCTGTCCATCGCGGCGCTGGCATCCGGTTTGGCCAAGACGGTGTCGCGCTTTCGGGTCTGATACCGCCGGATGATCCGGAGCCCGTCTCCGGGTATGACTGCCCAGCGTCCTCCGGGCGATAATGCTGCCGTTTGCTGCCGTGCCGGAAGCGTCCAGGGGACTGATGGTGGAATCACGACGAAGGTCTGCGCGTCTGGGCAGGCGCCTGCGGCGCCTGTTCGTGCTGCTGCTGTCGGCCTGGATTCTGTCGTCGGCCGGCCTGGTGTTGCTATTGCGCTGGGTGGATCCGCCGGTATCGGCGGTGATGCTGCAGCGGCTGGCGGGCGAGGGCGCTCCGCAGCGTCAGGAGTGGGTCGACATCGAGCAGATCGATCCCAGTATGGCGCTGGCGGTGGTTGCGGCCGAAGATCAGCGATTTCCGGACCATTGGGGTTTTGACACCACCGAGATCATCGCCGCCGTGGAGCGCCACCTGGATGGCGAACGGTTGCGCGGCGCCAGCACCATCAGTCAACAGGTCGCGCGCAATCTCTTTCTGTGGCAGGGGCGCAGTTTCCTGCGCAAGGGGCTGGAGGTCTGGTTTACCGGCCTGATCGAACTGGCCTGGCCGAAACGGCGCATCCTGGAGATGTATCTGAACTTCGCCGAGACGGGGGAGCGCCTGTTCGGCGTCGCCGTCGCCAGTCGGCACTATTTCCGCGAGGGCCCCGGTCGTCTGGGACGGCACAAGGCGGCTTTGCTCGCGGCGGTCCTGCCAAATCCACTGGTGTATCGGGTCGATAACCCATCGGCATTCGTGGTGAAGCGTCGTGACTGGATCCTGCAACAGATGGACAACCTCGGTGGTCCGAGCTATCTCAACCGCATCATGCGCGGTGACTGACGTCCCGTCACCGCGCCCCGCGTTGGTTCGATCAAGAGGCGCCTTTCTGTGCCCCGCTCTCGGCGGCCAGACCGTCATTTGAATGCGTCTGGTGGTATTCGCGGGCCACGGTGGCCCAGTCGGTGTCAGCCGGAAAGCGATCGTGATAGCCACGGTAGGCGCTGCCTTCGGGGCTGCCGCGCTGAACTTCGTAAAGGCTGATCCGGGTGGGTCCGGACTTGATGATTTCGCCGCTGAAGTCGTTGCCGCCAATCCCATCGACATTGGCATCGAGCATCAAGCCCGCCAGCGACGGGCGCTGGTGGTCGGGTTCGACCATGGCGAATGTCATATGTGCGGTGTCGACGCCGGGCACGTACTCGGTCGAACCGATCTGACGCTGGAAATCGAACGGCTGCGCCGCTGCAGTAGTGGTGGCTACGGCGAAGATGCTGGCGATAAGCAGATGTTTCATGGTCTGGGTCTCCTGTGTGGATCTGGTGGCGGTGCGTGCACCCCCTACGTCCAACAAGACCCCGCCAGCGCGGAAAACTTTTCAGCAGCGGGCGAATCCTTTCCCGCGCATATCTGCATGCCCCTCAGGCCGTCTTCACCTTGGAGGCCTGCGACTTGTCGCACCAGCAGGCCATCCCTGCGATCACCAGTGGTTTGATTCTGGCGCGCAGATTGTCGTCAAGCGTGTGATCGGGAAGGCATACGCAGACCCAGCGCCCCAGCCGGGCGAGGAATGACACTTTTTTGCCGGGTCTCAACATGATTTGTTGCCCTGATCAATATAAGAATTAGCTAATATCATAAACTAAAACGTCCGTTGTCGACAGTCGTTTTTATAAGATTCCGATTTGTGTGGTCCCGGTGCGAACCGCTCTGGCGAAGTCGGCCTCATTGCGGCTGCACCTGATTGTCCGCGCATACGGCCCGGTTCCTGCCCTCGCGTTTCGCCTGGTACACAGCACCATCCGCCGCCTGAAGCAGCGCCTCGCCGGCGATGCGCGCCGGCCGCTGGTCGTTGGCAGGCAGTGCAGCGACGCCAATCGAGACCGTCAGATCAACGCTGTCGCCGTCGTCCAGGCACACCGGTTCGGCCGCGATGCCACGACAGATCTCCTCGGCAAGGCTGTAGGCGTTGTCGACATCGGTCTGCGGCAGCAGGATTGCGAATTCCTCGCCCCCGTAGCGCGTCGGCAGGTCGCTGGTGCGCAGGCGTGCACGCAGCCGCTGCGCCAGTGCGACCAGCACCTGGTCACCGGCCGCGTGGCCAAAACGATCGTTGATCTGTTTGAAATGATCGGCATCGACGAACAGGCACGACAACGCCTGCGTGTAACGCTGCGCCCGCGTGACCTCCTGCTCCAATCGGTGCTGCAGGTGGCGGCGGTTGTACAGTCCGGTCAGGCTGTCGGTAAGTCCGGCCAGCCGCAGACGCTCGCGGTTGACCGAACTCTCCAGGCAGACCGCGGCGATTCCGGCCATGTGGGCGAGGAAGTCAGTCGCCTGACCGGTAGTGAAACGCGCCGGGTCGCGGCTGCCCAGACACAGAAAGCCGGCCAGACCATCGCGTTGGCGCAATGGCAACAGGGCGACACTGCCGCCGAGGCGGCGTCCGAACAATGCGAGATGGCGCGCCCCGTCCCAGGGGCCGAGCCAGGGGGCATGCAGGTCGTTGAATCGTGCGCGGGTTGCCTGGACATCGGCGCACAGGACCACGTCGCGCATGACGTGGCGTGTCGCGTCGGCGTTGGCGGTGAGCAGGTCGTGGACTACGTTGAACGGATCGAAAAGGAAAAGTTTGACGCTGTCCAATGCGAACGACGTGCGCATGCCGTCGGTCAGCCGTTCGAGGAGTCGCACCAGGTCGCCTGCGCCGAGCAGCGACAGTTCCCTCTCCTGGAACCGCGCCATCACCTGTTGGTTATAGGCAGCATCACGCCCCAGGGTCTGCAAAAGACCACGCAGCAGGGCGTTCTCACGATGGAGGTCCTGCTCGGCGATGTCGGCGGGCGGTGGCCGTTTCATTCCCACTCCATCGGCATTTCCGCCTCAGGCTTTAGATTCTGAAGGCAATCATCCCTCCGACATCCGTGAAGCGGTCGATGTTCCCTTCAAGCGTAGTATCCGTATCCTGCGGCGCAACGTTGCGGTTATATTGGCCACGCCAGATTAATGCGGATTCCAGGGAGGGAACATGCGCTGGTCTTTCTACATTCTTTGCACGCTGGTGCTGCTGGGTGGTGATGCCACTGCGGCACGGATCTATCGGTGCGACGGCTCACAGGGAGAGCCGGCGTTCAGTCAAACCCCGTGTGGCGGAACCACAGAGTCGACCCATGTGGCGGCGCCCTCCAGGCGATCACCCGCGACCGGGCTGCGTGCCGGTGAACGTGCATGGCTGCGGGCGCGACAGGATTCCAGGGGCGGCCGGTCAAAGGCCCGAACGGCCGTTGGGGCAGGTGGCGTCGAGCGGCAAAAGGCGGCAGAAAAGCAGGCCTACCAGTGCCTGCGCAAGCGCCGTGCCCTGGACACGCTCAATGCGCGGTTGCGGGCGGGCTACAAAGCAGGCCGCGGTGCCAGGCTGCACCAGCGGCGCCAGTCCTACGAGGACTATCTCGCGGCGTTCTGTTCCTGATCGGTGGCCATGTCAGGCCCGTCGAGGGTGCGCAGCGTGTGTGAGCTCCAGCGCAGGAAATTGGGTTCGGAGAGATAGCCGCGACTGACCACGTAGTTGAGTACGTTGCGAAGGCGGAAGAAGTGCACGACCGAGTCGACACGGATGATCTCTTTGCCCTTTTCATCGAAGAACACGATCGAAGGGGCATAGAAGATGCCAAGCTCTTTGGCCCACTCGCGGGCGGTACTGCTGCTGCCGTCGGGTTTGATGACCGGGGTGTCAGCCCACATATCGAGTTGCACGCTCTCGAACCGGCTGAACAGGCCGCGCACTGTCTTGCGGCTCAGCGGCTGGGTATGCAGGATGTCGCAGGCGTGGCAGTCACCCTGCTCGAAGAACACCACCAGCGGCAGCTCCGAGGGAAAGCGCGAACGGTCGAGGTTGTAGGGCGGTGGTGAGAAAAACGGTTCTTCGACCAGGTCCCCTGGCTCGAACCGCAGGGTCTGGTCACCGCGCGCCATATAGACAGGGAACTTCTCGCGCTGATAGTGGCCGCCTGCCACGTATTCGAGGGCGGCACGGAACTGGTAAGGCGGGTAATAGCCACGCAGCCGCAGGGCGATCTTGCCTTCCGAATCGTAAAACACCAGCGATGGCGTGAAGTTGGTACCCAGCTGCCGCGAGAACTCGCGTTGGCTGATCGACTCGCCCGAAGGTGTCGTAACCTCTTCGGGGCTCCAGATGTCGATCGCGATGACATCGAAGTTCTGCTGTGTGTAGGTGACGATGTCGGGGGTCTTGAAATTGACCTCCATCAGCATCTTGCAATACGCGCAGCGCCTCTGCCCGAAGTAGACGATGATGCCTTTCTTGCCTTCGGAGACGGCCTGTTCGAGATCGTCGTCCAGGTCCAGGAAACTCTTCTTGAACCAGTCAGGATGCTGCAGCAGGTCATCCAGTGGTGTGTCGTCGAACTGCACCGGATCGGCATCGCTGACATTGGACCAGGCGCCGCTGCTCAACAGGGCGAGGCATGCCCCGATCAGGGCCACGCGCCAGATGTTGGCAAAGGGTTGAATGCTCGGGTTGATCAAAGGTACCTCTCCCAGTTTTCGGTGCGGTCGCCGAACACGAGAAAATGCGGGTTGAGCAGCGATTCTTTGGTGTTATAGCGCAAAGGCTTCAGTTGTGTATCGGTTACCAGTCCGCCGGCAGCCTCGACCACGGCCTGTGCCGCGGCGGTGTCCCACTCCGATGTCGGGCCAAGGCGCGGGTAGATGTCGGCCGCCCCCTCGGCCACCAGGCACAGTTTGAGGGAGCTGCCCATGCTGACGATCTCGTGGGGACCGAGTTGCTGCAGGAAGCGCTGCAGGCTGTCGCCGGCATGTGAGCGACTGCCGGCGACGCGGATGGTCGGCGGCCGCCGCGTGTTGACCTGGATCGGTACGGGCTGTTCGTCGGCGCCCACCTTCCATGCCCCAAGCCCCATCCGGCCGACATAGCTGACGCCGCTGACCGGCACGTGTACCACGCCGACCACCGGGCATCCGTGTTCGATGAGGGCGATATTGACGGTGAACTCGCCGTTGCGCTTGACGAACTCACGGGTGCCATCCAGGGGATCGATCAGCCAATAGCGATCCCACGTGCTGCGCACCGAATACGGGATTTCGGCACCCTCCTCGGACAGTATCGGGGTCTCAGCGTCCATCTCTCCAAGGCGTTGCACGATGACATGGTGCGAAGCGAGGTCAGCGGCGGTCAGCGGCGAGCTGTCGTCCTTGTGCGCGATGTCGAAATCCTGGTGATAGACTTTGAGAATCGCTCGCCCCGCCAGTCTGGCGATATCGAGCAACTGTTGCGCCTGTTTATCCATGAGCATCCCCGAACGGTGTGCCGCCGCGGCACGGGCTGTATTCAGGCGTCAAATCATACAGAAAACCCCGGATTCCGGGGCTGGGGAGCCGGCGTGCTGGATTGGAACGACATCGATACCGTCCTGCTGGACATGGATGGCACCCTGTTGGACCTGCATTTCGACAACCATTTCTGGCTCGAACATGTGCCCAGGCGTTATGCTGAGGCGCGCGGCATCGGGCTGGAGGAATCCAGCCGCGAACTGATGGCGCGCTACCAGGATATCCAGGGCACGCTCGAGTGGTACTGCGTGGACCACTGGACCCGCGAACTGGGACTCGATATCGCGCTGCTCAAGGAGGAGGTCGATCATCTGATCAGCGTCCATCCGCACGTCACCGAGTTCCTCGACCTGCTGAGCCGTGCCGGCAAACGCCGCGTCCTGGTGACCAACGCACATCAGAAATCGCTGCAGTTGAAGATGCGCCGAACCCGTCTGCATGACCGCCTCGACCACGTGGTGTGTGCCCACGACCTGGGCGTGCCGAAGGAAGATGCCGGTTTCTGGCGGCGGCTGCAGGCCGAGCAGCGATTCGACCGGCAGCGCACGCTGTTCGTCGACGACAGCCTGTCGGTACTGCGTTCGGCACAAAACTACGGCATCAGCCATCTGCTGGCGATCCTGCTGCCCGATACGCGCCAGCCCGAGCGCAAGGTGGATGAATTCCCGGCAGTGCGAGGCTTTTCCGCGCTGCTGCCCGGGCTGCGCGCCTACCTCGATTCACTGCCGGCAGCCGGCACGCCGACCAGATAGCCCTGCAGGTAGTCGCACTGCTCGGCGGCCAGGAAATCACGCTGTGCCTGGGTCTCGACACCTTCGGCGACGACTGCCATCCCCAGTGCATGGGCGAGCCGGATGATCGCCTGTACCAGTTTTTCATCGTTGACGACCTTGCCGATACCGGCAATGAACGACTGGTCGACCTTGATGTAGTCGAACGGAAATCGCCGCAGGTGGCTGAGCGAGGCCTGGCCCGTGCCAAAGTCGTCCAGTGCGATGCGCACGCCGCGGTTCTTCAGTTCGTGCAGCACGCGTGCCGCGGCGGTCAGGTCCGTCTCCAGGGTATCTTCGGTAATCTCGATGATCAGCTGTGTGGGTGTCAGACTGCCTGCGTCGATGCGGTCGAACAGGCGCTGCGCAAACGACTCGTCATGCAGCAGTCGCGCGCTGAGATTGATCGACAGCACTGCATCGTCCGACGGCCGTTTCGTCTGCAGCTGGTCCAGTACCCAGTCGCTGATCGTACTGCACAGTCCGGCATCGGCCAGCGCATCCATAAAGGAGGCCGGACGCAGCATGCCCTGTTGCGCATGTGGCCAGCGCAGCAGTGATTCATAGCTGTGGATCCGGCCATCGATCATGGCCACGACGGGCTGGAAGTGCAGCTCCAGCTGGTGCTGCCGCACTGCCTCGCGCAGTTCGTTTTCCAGGGCGTGTTGGGCAGCCGCGTCGGCGGTCAGTTCGGCGTCGACGAAACGCAGGCTCGATCCGCTGTCTCGTTTGGCGGCATACATGGCAGCATCCGCCAACTGGATCAGCCGGTCCGCCTCGACGCTGTCGTGCGGTGCCACCGCAATCCCGATCGAGGCGCCACTGTAGAAAATGTGTCCACCGCATTCGTAGGGGCGTTGTATTGCTCGGAGCGCCTTCTCGGCCAGTTGCGTCATCTCGCTGCGCTCGTGCAGGTTTTCCAGCAGTATCGCGAACTCGTCACCGCCCAGGCGCGCAACCATGTCTTCCTGGCGGAATACCTTGAGAAGCCGGCTGCTGATCTCGACCAGCAACTGGTCGCCGACCGCGTGTCCGTAGCTGTCGTTTATCTGCTTGAACCTGTCCAGATCCATGAACAGCAGACCCACCAGCATCTCGTGTCTGCCGGCTGCCTCGATCGCGGTCGTCAGGTGGCGGCGGAACAGCGCGCGGTTGGGCAGCCCGGTGAGGGTGTCGTGATGGGCCAGGTGGTCGAGTTCGAGCTCGCGTTCGCGCACCTGCGCCTGCATGTCGGTGAATGCGCTGATCAGGTCGCGCGTCTCGCTCACCACCGGGTTGCTCGGCAGGACCCCCAGCGGGTCATGCGCATGCGCCTTGAGGCTGTCACCGAGATTGCGGATCGCCCGCAGGATCAGTCGGTCGAAACTCAGGTAACCGGCGACCCCGAGAAACAGCAGGAGTCCCAGTGAGCCGAACAGTACCCCGCCAAGACGCCGGCTGATCCCGGTCAGGGAGTCGACCTGCCGCCGTGCCTGTGTCTGCAGCTCGATGCGCAGCATGTCCAGCCGCTGCTCTATACGCCGCAGGTGGGGGTCGATTTCACTGTGCAGATACTTGATGTCAGTGCGCCAATCGCTGTTATTGAGCCGCGCAAGTAGATCCGCATACCCAGCCTGCCAGGCCGCGGCATATCCTGCCAGCGCAGAGGTCTCGTATTGCACAACAGGGTCGTTTTCTGTCAGCTGCCCGATCGTGCCCAATAAGCGGTCGACCCGATCGCTGTACATCTGCACGTTGCCGGCACGGGTCTGGATGCCCGCCAGAGGATCCGACGCGAACACGCCGAATCGGTTGGCGATGACAAGGCGTACCTCATCGATCATGCGCAGCCATGCCTTCTGCAACTCGTACAGCGGCAGCAGGATCGTGGCATTGGCCGCATCATCGCTGATGCGGATGGATTCGATCAGGGCATCGACGTGGGCGGTGAACAGGCTGTTGTTCGTCTGCATGCTCGAGTCGATCGTCTTGGCTGCAGGGAACCACGCCGACGGATCGAGGCGGATGTCGATCAATTGTCCGACGTGGACGATGAACTCCCTGGCGTCATCGCGCAGTGCCAGAGTAATCATGGCGTTGTCGAGACTCGGGCCGGATGCGCTGTCCTCGGCGAGTCGGCTGAATGCCGAGTCAAGGCGTTTGAGTGCCACTTCGAGTCGCCGCTGGCGATCGCCTGCCGGCGTGAGCAGGAAATCATGCAGGGCCTGGCGCACCTGATAGAGTTCGCCAAAACCGTCGTTGAGCACCACGATACTGGCTTCCCGTTGGCCGGCCTCGGCCGCAGCCTGGGTGCTGACCGTGACGATGTAGCGATAGGTCAACAGCGCAACGATGGCCAGCAGGACGGCGACACTGCCGACAATCAGTGCGTAGCGGGTGCGGTAGCTGGGCAGGTGGCCGCCGCGTTCAGGGGATGGGGTGTTCGGCTCGTCCATGATGGCCACCGTGTGTGTTCAATAGTGCTCGCCAAGCACGCGCGCGACGATTGTGCGTACCACGTCGTACTCGCCATCCAGCGCCGGGCTGATCCCGCTCAGTTGCATGGCGTCGAGTACCTTGCGGCCTTTCGCTGTGTGATTCAGTCCGAGCAGCGTTTCACGCAACGCGCTTCGCCGCACCGGTTCGATACCTGCTTTGATCGCCCAGGGGATATGCGGTACCGCGATGCTTTGCGCAAGAACACGCAGCTCCCGGTCGTCGAGCGACTGCCTGACCAGCGGCAGCGACGCCACGCTGTCACCGGCTGCCGCCGCATCGCTCTGCATGTAGTGCAGGGCGATGACCGCCTTCATCGGGTTCTGCGCGAACTGTTCGATATAGTCACCCTCGTGCAGGCCGGCATCGCGCAGCATGTCGGTTGCAAGGACGTAACTGATGAACGCACTGCGGCCTCCGCCGAAGAGGATCTTGCGGCCGCGCAGGTCGTTCAGGTCCTGGAAGGGGCTATCACTGCGCGCCAGTATGTTCGCGCGCAATACTGAGCGGCCGAACTCCTCGTTCTTCGCCACCACCTCGTAACCGAATTCGCGGTGCGCCCGCACGTAGTGGTAATGGTTCAAGTGGACGAGGTCGTACCGTCCCTGTTCGATGGCGGCCCAGAAAGACTCGTAGTCGGGAGGGGTGTCGAGTGTGACCGGCACGTTGAGGCTTGCCGACAGGTGGTCTGCGAGCGGCTGAAACATCCTCTGCGTATCGGCTGCAGGACGGCGCGGAAAAATGCCGACGTGCAGGGTGTCGGCCGTTTCCGCTGCGGTCGCTGCGGCGTTGCCGAGCAGCAGGATCAGAAACGTCAACGTGCGTCGAAACGCGCTCATTGCGTCTCGGTTTCAGGTCAGGCGGCTGACGGCGTCCATGCTCAGCCGTCCCAGCGCTTGAAGCGTTTGCGGCAATACGCCAGCAGTTCGGCGTAATTGCGGAAGTGGTGGGTGAAGTGTGTCTCTGCGGGTTCGTCGAATTCACACCAGTCGTTGCTGTAGTCGCGGCAGACCTGTGGGCGCTGATCGTAGATGCCGCAGGCGCCGCCGGGCCCCAGGTGTTCGCAGTGGCCGCGGATCAGCAGGTACCAGCCGTCCTGATCGCGGTAGACCTCGATATGCTCGTGCGAGATCTGCCACAAAACATGGTCGAAATCGGCCTTCGAGCGCAGTGGCCCCAGCGCCTCGGTCATATAAGTGCAGCAGGTAGAACCGACACAGCGGCTGCACTTGTTCTCGACCGGGATGCCGGGCACTGTCATGCCGGCGTCTGGCCGCTGCTCTTGGGTTTGCGCCGCCGCGGTCGCCGCGGCCGATCGGCGGATGAGTTTTCCGGCTTGCTGGCCGGCTTGTCGGCCTGTGGGCCGGGACCACGGCGCGGGCCGCCGCGACCACCGCCACCGCCACTGTCGCGTCGCTGAACACGGTCGGCGCGGTCGATGCGCACGCGGCTGCGCGGGTCGATCTCGGGGAGCAGTTCCGCGGTTACCGGCTCGACGGGGACCTTGTGCCCGATGTATTTCTCGATATCCGGCAGTGAAAACGCGTAGGTCTCGCAGACGAACGAGACGGCGTCGCCCTCGGCGCCGGCACGCGCGGTGCGCCCGATGCGGTGCACATAGTCCTCGGCATCGTCCGGCAGGTCATAGTTGATGACGTGGGTGACGCCGCTGATGTGCAGCCCGCGTGCCGCGACATCGGTGGCCACCAGAATCGAAACCTCGCCGCTGGAGAAGCGGTTGAGCAGGCTCAGGCGTTTCTTCTGCGGAACGTCGCCCGACAGGATCGCGGCCGGAAAGCCGTTGCCTTCGAGAAAGCCCCAGACGCGGTCGGCCTCGCGCTTGGTGTTGATGAAGACGATCGCACGGGCCTGTTCGAGACCACGCATCAGGCCGATCAGCAGCGAGATCTTCTCGTCGTTGGCGACCATGTAGGCGGTCTCGCGCACCTTGTCGGCAGTGATCTGCTCGGCCTCGACGACCACCTTCTGCGGGTTGTTCATGTGCTCGTAGGCGAGTTCGATGACGCGGTACGACAGCGTCGCCGAGAACAGCATGCCCTGGCGATCTTGCGGCTCGGGGCAGCGCCGCAGCAGGAAACGGATATCCTTGATGAAGCCCAGGTCGAACATCCGGTCGGCCTCGTCCAGCACCAGTATCTGTATCGCGCGCAGGTCGAACACATGCTGCTTGAAGTAGTCGATGATGCGACCCGGGGTGCCGATCAGGATGTCGACGCCGTCCTCCAGGGCCTTGCGCTGGGTATCGTAGCCGGTACCGCCATACACCACGCGCACCTTGAGGCCGGTATGGCCGGCCAGCACGCAGGCATCGTTATAGATCTGCACCGCCAGTTCGCGTGTCGGTGCCAGGATCAGCGAGCGCGGCTGGTTGGCGCGCCTCGACAGCTCTGCCGGCTCCTGGTCGAGAAGATGGAAGATCGCCAGCAGGAATGCGGCGGTATTTCCCGTTCCCGTCTGCGCCTGGCCGGCCAGGTCCTGGCCGTCGAGGGCAATTGGCAGGGTCTGCGCCTGGATTGGTGTGCAATACTCGAAGCCGGCGTCACGCACGCCGTCGAGGATTGCCTGGGAAAATGGGAAACTATCGAATCGGGTCTTTGTAAGATGTTTTTCGCTCATGGCCGGCAAGCATACCCGAAATCCCGTGTTTGCAGCGCTAAGGGCTTGAATTAAGTGAAATGATCGGCTGAAATGCCAACATCTGCGCGAAGGAAACGTCCTGGCAACGCATTGAGTGGGCCTCTCCCACACGGCAGGTCTCCCCACGGGGCACCTGTTTTCGCATCCCGAAACTATCTGGAGACAGTCAGTGAGTGACAAGATCGTTCATGTAACGGACGACAATTTTGAAAGTGAAGTACTGCAGTCGGCTGAACCCGTGCTGGTGG
>Ga0116164_10002455_pt1 | contig 13258 bp, 10 predicted proteins | sample AD_UKC109_MetaG_FD_89888 | JGI IMG/M metagenome (GOLD analysis project Ga0116164, IMG submission 89888) | Active sludge microbial communities of municipal wastewater-treating anaerobic digesters from Hong Kong - AD_UKC109_MetaG | ecosystem: Engineered > Bioreactor > Anaerobic > Digestate... | reverse complement strand
TCCTTCGAGCTCTTCAGCGGGAACAAGACCCTCTTCAAGTCGGTCCGGTCCGAGAGCTGGAACGACCCCATCCTCCGAATCCTCGGAAGCGACGTGGCCCGTAACCTCATTCCCATCGAGGCCGAGTCGAAGTTCGTCTCCGTCACCGGAGCGGTGGGAAGGCAGACGGTCACGCGCTCCAGCCCCGACTGGATCATGACCTACGTCAACGGAAGGTACGTGAAATCCAAGGCCCTCACGAGAGCAGTCAATGAGGCCTACAGGACCCTCATCCCCTCCGGCCGGTACCCCATCGCCGTCATATCCCTCCGGATCGACCCGTCGATGGTGGACGTCAACGTCCATCCCGCGAAGTTGGAGGTCCGGTTTCTGAGGGAGGAGGAGCTGGCCGGAATGGTCACCGAGTCGATCCAGCTCGCCCTCACGAAGGCTGAGGAGAAGGAGTCGGGACCTCAGCAGATGAAGGCCCTCCAGCCGACGGATTTGGTTTTTTTCGAAGATGGCGAAGAGGCTGCTGACGAGGCAGAGGTAGTGGATGTGCCAGCACCCTCCACCGGATCGATCGGCTCCGCCGATGAGGTGGCCAGCGCTGGAAGCGAGATCCAGAGGACCCTTCCCCTCGCATCCGGCGGTGGGAGGCTCGACCTTGAGATTGAGCCGATCCCGCTTCCCGGTGGCCTGAGAGTCCTGGGGCAGGCACTTTTGCTCTATATCGTGGCTGAGGGGCCCGAGGGGCTCGTCCTGGTGGACCAGCACGCTGCGGCAGAGCGAATCCGGTACGAGGCTCTCGCGAAAAAATACGACGCCGGAAACATCTCCCAGGAGCTGATCGTGCCAGTCACCCTGGAGCTATCGCCGAAGGAGGAGGTGATGCTGGAGGAGTGGGGCGAGGTTCTGGAGGAGATGGGATTTGAGATCCACCCCTTCGGCGGCCGAGCCTATCACGTTCGGTCGGTCCCGGCCGTTGGCCAAAGACTCGAAAGCCCCGAGGCCGTCCACGACGTCTTGAGGGATTTATTCGCCCTTGGCAAGGTCGGAACGGAGGCGACGGGAAAAGACGAGATCCTGAAGCTTCTCGCCTGCCGGGGATCGATAAAGGCCGGCCATGAGATGGCCTGGAAAGAGATGCACGACCTTCTGCGGGAGCTATTCGCCTGTGAGAACCCCAAGACCTGCCCTCACGGAAGGCCCACCGTCGTCACGATATCGCAGGTCCAGCTGGAGAAGATCTTCGGGCGGAGATGATGGATGATGTTTCCAGAAGGAAGATCTCGTAGAGGGAAGAATATAAGAGCAATGAGATAAAAGTTAAGTGGTCATGTCCATCAAGATCTTCCAGGTGGACGCCTTCACCTCGGAGCCCTTCAAAGGAAACCCCGCCGCCGTCTGCCTCCTCGACGGACCTCAGAACGAAAAGTGGATGCAGGATGTGGCCCGGGAGATGTGCCTCCCGGAGACGGCCTTTTTAACCCCTGAAGGGGACGGCTTTCGCCTCCGATGGTTTGCGCCCAAGGCCGAGGTCGACCTCTGCGGCCACGCCACCCTGGCATCTGCCCACGTCCTCTGGGTGGAGGGGGTCCTAGCCGAGGGCGAGACCGCACGGTTTGAGACTCGAAGCGGCTCCCTCACCGCTGAGAAGAGAGGGGACCTGATCGAGATGGACTTTCCGGCTGAGCCGGAGAGGGCCGTCGAATGCTCGCCGCCGATGCTCGAAGCAGCCCTGGGGGCACAGCTTTGCTACGTCGGCGAAAACAGGTTCGACCTCCTGGTGGAGCTGGACTCCGAAGAGACCCTCCGACATCTCAGGCCAAACTTCAGCCTTCTCAAGAAGATCCCCGGTCGGGGGGTGATGGTGACGAGCGCGAGCAACTCTCCTGATTACGACTTCGTCTCCCGGTTCTTCGCCCCGTCCCTGGGGGTCGACGAGGACCCGGTGACGGGATCGGCTCACTGTTGTCTCGGGCCATACTGGGCCGAAAAGCTCGGCAAGACCGAGCTCGTCGGATATCAGGCCTCAGAGCGGGGCGGCATCGTCCGGGTCAGGATCGAGGGGGATCGGGTCATCCTGGGGGGCGATGCCGTGACGGTCATGAAGGGAGAACTGATCGAAGGTCGGATCGGAAGGTCCGATCCGAGATGAGCTAGCCTTCTTCTATCAAGCTTTTGATCATCCTCGTTTCGAGGGCTCCCGTCTCCTCATTCTCTCCCTCCCCCACCGCCGTCCAGCCCCTCCTCTGATAAAAATCCATGGCCCTGTGGTTTTTGGTGAAGCAGCTGAGCTTTCCCCTTCGGTGCCCCCTCTTCCGAATCTCGGCCTCGACAAAGTCCAGGAGGGCGGTCCCCATCCCCTCGACGTGATGAGATGGGTGGACCCAGAGGAGGTCGACGGCGTCTTCTGATGCAGCCGCCACCCCCACCACATCAGCCTCGACCTCGGCCACCACCATCCTGGGCCATTCTTCCTCGACGAGCCCCTCGACGACGGAGCCTTCGACCCAGGGGCGCAGGACCTCCGGGGGAAGGAAGGGACCGTAAACCACTGAGATCGTATCCTTGCAAAGCTTGACTATGGAGGGAACGTCCTCCTTTGTCGCCTTCCTGAGGGAAAATTGGGCCATTCTGATCTGCTCCTCTTCGGGGGCCTCTACGTTAATATGCTGTGGAGTGCGTCGCCACACTCCAGCAACGATTATGGTCGCGAAGGGTTGCGATATAAGAATAGTTAAAGAAGTCTTGCGGCATAAGGACATCAGAACCACGCTCAGATACGCCCACGTGGCCGATAAGACGAAGATGGAGAGGTATGAACAGTATTTGGTACTATGAAGTCGATATATAGGAGGGAGTTAGGAGGGAGTCTCAGAGTTTGGATTTACTACCAATACTAAAATACCAAAGGAATCAGCACCAATAACCGCATTTTATCCCCAAAAATACCAGATTTTTTTGGAATGCTAAAATCGATAGCAAGCGGGGCCATAGTTATGCAAATCACTATATAATATATAATATGTTGCTTGCCTCGTTTATAAGCCTCGGGCATTGAAGCCACCCCCAGTCCAACCCGTCTTGACTTTTCAGGCTGAAGAAACTATCATATAGATATAATCTCTAATAGTTTAACATGCCAGGAAAAGTTAAACAGGATAAAGCGGTTGAAAAGAGCGATAAACAGGCTAAATCAAAGGATAAACCAGAGGTTGAAGAGAGGATTGTGGTGATTAAACGATAAGTTAGACCTGAGGGAGAAAACGACCCATTGCCCTGATATATCGCATTCCAGAGAGCCGGGAAAGCAGGGTCAGCTCCCTATAGAAATATTTTTTGCCTATTACGGCAGTATTCCTCCGGCGAGGGTGATGATTAAGACGAAATCTTGACTTATAGTCACAGCTATCTATCCTAGATCAGCTTATATGAGTAGCACCATACTATCCTGTGTTTACGAGCTGTAGTGACACTAGAATCCCAGCAAAGGATGACCAATAAATTTGATTCTCATCTAGGTGTTATGACAATTTCCCAAAAATTATGCGCCTTATTATTGAAATTCTTACATAGATTTATCTAGAGTGGATAGAAGAACTATATGATGGAAGAAGTGCTAGGGAACATCGTTTGCATGATCCTTGATTTATAGGATAGCTAAAGCCCAAGATGTACCTGCCTACCATGTGACTTGGGCTGTAAACACGATCGCGGCTAACATATAAGCGAGCCGAACGATATCGCCTATGGTGTACTCTACCAGGTCTTGGACGAGGCCATGTTCGTGACGGGGTCCGAGCTGATCATCGATGGTGGCTACACTACCAGGTGATATCCATCAACTCAGGTGGAATTATGAAATACATTAGCATAAGCCTCGATGACGAAGATTTCGAGCATCTATCGATGGCTAAGGGAGACAGAACTTGGCAAGAGTACATAATGAAGGACGTTCTGAATCAGAGACGCCGACAAAAGCTTCAAGTTCTGGTAAATAACAGCGAGGGTATCTGCTAAAACGAGCGCTTGGGAGCCATAAACGCTCTCATTTTCCATTTTAGCTGCGTTTTTTATCTCAAATAGCCTAGAGAACGCATTGGATTGGCTGACTGTCCATCTTATATGGACATGAAGATGTTTACTTGAACTCAGGCATATAAGATATCTCACCTTATTTAACTCATTATTAACTTTATATTATGTATAGTATATATCTGGAGGATTCTTATGTGGTCGTTATACCATCGAAAGATCCGGCCTTATTTTGCTGGATAAGGGCCTGTCAGATCGCATCAGAAGCCCCTAAATCGTAGATTGGAGGTAGAAGAGATACTTAGGAGCCCTATCGATGAAATAATCCATAATTTGAGGCTGTAAAAGATGGATGGGGGACAAGATTGTATTAAGGAGTCGGGAAAATATTTATCTTAGCTCACATCTAAATATAGACCAAAGCGGCAAAGAAAGTCTATCCTAATCAACAACAGAAGGCGTAAATTAATGCGGGGAACGGGATTCGAACCCGCGAACTCCTGCGAGACGGGATCTTAAGTCCCGCGCCTTTGGCCACTTGGCAACCCCCGCCCTGATTGCGAAACGCTAAGGAGAGCCTTCACAAATGCCGAATCGCACCGGCTCAGCCAGAGTTGAAGCGCGCAAGATAAATAGTTTCCCGCAAACTCCAGCCCCCGTCAAACACCGAAGGTGAAGCGATGTATCAGTATGACGAGCGCAATTTCCAGACGTCGGTGTATCAGGATGAGAAGTACGACTTCCGGACCTTCCTGGACGTGGCCGGATTCGAGGAGGACGAGGTCCTCCTGGTGATGGATGAGCTGGACGCCTATAGGTCCATCCCCGGCACCACCCTCCAGAGATACCTAAACCGCGTCCTCAACTCCGTCGAGGATGACCGAAGGGCCGCTTTTCTCAAGGGCGTGATCGTGGGTACGGCGATCCACGATAACCTCGAAAACTACGACCTCGAAAGGCACATCACCGCCGAGGTCAACAGAAGGCTTCGAGAGATCCTGGACGACCTGGACCCGGCCTGACGCTCAACCCTGAAATACCCTGAATTCGATTCATTTGCGATGGAGAAAGGAATCTACACCCTCATCATCAGCCTTCCGTCCGACCTGGACTTGGTCGTCGGCTCCCTCGGACGGGTCCACTTCGAGGCCGGCTACTACGCCTACACCGGCTCTGCCCGGGGCCCCGGGGGCCTTGCTCGGGTAGAGCGGCACCTGCGGTTGATGAAGGGGAATTGTTCTGTCCAGAGGTGGCACATCGATCGCCTCCTCCCCCACTCGACTTTGGTGGAGGTGGTGGCGACGAAGACCGAGGAGGACCTGGAGTGTCCCATCGCCCTCAAGATCGGCGAGCAGCTCTCTTTTGTTGCGAGGTTCGGCTGCACCGACTGCCGGTGTCCCTCCCACCTTCACTTCTCGAAGGGCAGGGAGGAGATCCTGTTGGTGGTGAAGTCCGCCCACGCCTGGGCATCTCGGTCTAGGTCCGGGTCAAACGAAAAAGTGCCAGCGGAGGACCGTCGCCGCGAAGACCAGTAGGCCGAAGATGGTGAGGGGGGAGGGTGTACCCCGTGATGACCTCTTTCAGATCAAATCAAAATCGGTCGTCTCCTTCACCAGCCAGATAGTAGGGGTCGCTGGAGGCTGGAGAGGACGAAGGCTACCGCAGCGATGAGAAAGAGGAGGGCTAACCAGGTACCCCGCGCGAGGCCCGATGCCAAAATCCCCCGCCTCTGGCCGAGGAGGCCCGAGGAGATCGGCGACGATCAGCTACCGGTCCCATCCCAACCACGAGGCCGTAGACCAGGGCCGAGACTAGGGAGGCTCAGGAATAGGGAAAAGGCCGATTTTCACCATCAGGAGGCTCACCAGAATGATCGCCACCATGGAGGCGAGGATGGGTTCCATCATAAGCATATATCACAGATACCTTATAAAAAGCTCTCATCAGAGATCGTTTCTCAAGTCTATGTAAATATGAAAAACAACTTATCACGATTCGCGGGATCGATTCATATATATGACAGTACCGCCTAATTGTTCCGAAATTCCTTTATAGAAGGAAAACAATAAAACATTTGCGCAGGGGGAGCTTATGAAGGGTGGCTGCTGGATGAAATCCCCCAAATGGGGCGGTGCAGTTCATTTTCTCTGTCTAGCTGGCCTTTTCTTTCTAATTATCTTTTCCCCCACGGCCTCAGCCTGGTCCTTTCCCTTCTCAATCCCTTTCCTATCAGGATCTGATGAGGGCTGTGAGCTGAGCCTGGATCTGGACTCCTCCATGGTGGAGCCCGGATCTATTGTCACCTACACCATCCACCTCAAAAATTCGGGGTCGGAAGCCCTGACCGACGTCTCGGTCACAGACAACTTCGGCCAGGCTGGATTTATCGCCAGCCTTCCTGGAGGCGAATCTTTCGAGATTAAGAGAACGTCACCCCCACTGGAATCCAGCACACAGTTGACGGTTTTTGCCTTCTCTGGGAGCGAGGAGATCTCTCGGGCGGAGGCAAAAGTCCAGGTGGGCCCCTCTGAGGAGGAGTTCTCGTCAGACGAGCCTGGTCGGGCGACGAAGCAGGGTCAGACCCTGAAGATAATGTCCGCCTCTCCGGAGATCGATCTCGTGGTCGGGGCCGATCCGAAGGCAGTCCTGCCCGGAGAGGAGACGACGGCCAGGATGACCGTCACCAACCGTGGCTCTCTGCCCCTGAGGAACCTGGTGATATCGGGCCCCGGCTGGACCATCGAGGCCGGGGAGCTGGAGCCGGGCGAGTCCAAGACCTTTTCGAGGGCCATTACCATCACCGAAGACCTCTCCGCAGAGGTGACGGTCGCCGGGACCACCGACAGTGGCGAAACTGCCGTCGCTCAGGGGCTTTTGGAGATTGCCGCCGTCAGAACGGATCTCTCCGTCACCGTCATATCCAATCCAGCCAGCTCCGGCAATTCCGCCACCACCGAGTATCGGCTGAAGAACGATGGTGATGAGGCTCTGAGCCGGGTGACTCTGAAGGACGGCGAGGGGTCCATATTGGGGATTCTCCCACAACTCGGCCCGGGAGAGTCTGAGAGCCTGATCCAAACCTCGGACGCCGAGGTCGGAGGTCTCATCGAGGTGACAGCCATATCCCCCGAGGGGGAGTCGGTCATCGGGAATGTGATCGTCCAGCCGGCGTCCCGCGCCTCTTCAGAGCAGACGACAACACAGTCCGGGTCGGATCATGCCTCTGTGCCTGCGGTTTTCAGCTCCATGCCGGAGTTTGAGGAGATGGAATCGGCCTTCGACGATTTCGATTCCGGCTTTGCGGCCTTCGATACGGCAGGGGAGACGAAGAGCTCGGGCTCGTCGGCTGAGCCCTCTGCTACCCAAACCTCCAACACCGGAACCGGATCTGGCGAGTTCGATCTCGATTTTGACTTCGGTGATCTAGGGTTCGGCGATCTATTCGGCGGCGGAGGCAAAGCCTCCACGCCCGCGGCCTCAGAGTCGGAGGAACTGACCGAACCCGAGACCGGCTCTCCGGAGCTGGTGGTGACCCTCCAGGCCAACAGGACCCTCGTTCACGCAGGCGATCTCGTCGGGTACAGGTGCGTCGCCACGAATCGGGGAACTGCAACCTTGACAGACGTGACCCTTCGGTGTGGCTCGATGGCGACCACGTCTCCTCGCTTGGCGCCGGGGGACGGCCTTCCCCTTGAGGGGTCGATGAAGGTAGGGGGTCCCCTGAACCTGACGGCCTCCGCCACCGCCTCAGACCCCCCCTTAACCGACGATGCCACCCTTGAGATCGGGGTTGTGTCCCCAGACCTCGCTGTCCAGGTCAGCCAGGATCCCGAGAAGATCAGCCGGGGCCGGAGGGTATCTATCTCCGTCATGCTGGAGAACACCGGAGACGACCCCCTCTCGAATGTGAGGGTCACAGACACCCTCGGGGAGATTGGAACGATCCCGACGCTGAAACCAGGGGAGGCGAGAACCCTCATGAGAGACTCGACCATCAGCGAGAGCTTCGACGATCAGATCGTCGTCATTGCCGTCGACTCGACGGGCAGCCGCCTTGAGAGGTCGGAGAGCCTGACTTTCCAGCTTCTTGAGCCGGGCCTGAACCTCACCGTCGACCCCGGAAACGTTGTCGCATATCCTGGAGAGACGGTGGAGGCGGTCTGGACTGTGAGAAACGCCGGCGAGGTCGACCTGGTGGACGTGACCTTTGAGGGTGGTGACAGCAGGTTCAGGCTTCCCGCTGTCGCCGCCGGAGGATCAACGCCCGTATCCTCCACCTACTTCGCCGATGAGAGCCGGGCCGTCTCGGGACGAGCCGAGGGCAAAACCCTCGGCGGCGAGACGGTCTCCACCTCAGCCACCTTCGGGATGAAAGTGATCTCTCCGGGGATCAGCCTCAACGTCAAGCCCATCGAGGTCGAGGCCTCCCCTGGTCTGGTCTTCAACCTGACGTGTCTTGTCACAAACACCGGAGACGACCCTCTCAAGGACGTGGTCCTATCCGAGAAGAGCCTTGGGACGATGGAGAAGATCGGGCGCCTTGAGCCCGGCGACTTCAAGGTCGCCACTCTCACCTTCTTCGCGGAATCGAACACCACATTGCGGCTCGAAGCCGAGGGGATCGATTCGAGGGGCAAAGCATGGACCGATTCCAAGGATGTGGCGGTGAATCTCGTCTCCGCCAACATCGAGCTATCCGTCAGGGCCGAACCCTCTGAGACGACCTCCGGCGGAAGCGTCAACGTCATCTCCACCGTCGAGAACCGGGGCAACGTCCCCATCTTCAGCACCTTCATCACGGGCAGTTCCCTGGGCACCCTGGGGACGATAGATTACGTCTCCCCCGGCTCCACCCGCACGCTGGAGAGGGAGATCGACGTCACTGGGGAGATCGAGGAGGAGATCACTGCTGAGGGCTTCACGAAAGATGGGGCCTCGGTGAGGGATCAGGCGATCCTTCAGGTGGGACTGATCGAAGTACCGCCTCAGGTCGAAGATGAGGCCGAAAAGGCGGCATATATCCCCTCGACGTCGGGCACTTCCGCGGCTGAGGAAGATCAGGGTGAGGTCAGCCCTGAGGAGATGGTCAACGCCAGCGAAGCCGTCTCATCTGAGGTCCAGAAGGACGCCTCCTCCGGAATGACCCGTCTCATGGACCGGCTTAGGGATATCCTGGAGAAGATCAGGCTGACGAAGGACAGCTCGTCTGAGACGATGGATGTAGCCTCATCGGAGACGACGATGCCTACGGGATCGGAGACGGCGATCTCTTCGAGCGCTCTGCCCGCCGTCAGCCCGCCGGTCTCTTCGACGGAGTGGTCGGGGTACGGGACCTACGAAACCTCGCCCGCATCCATCGAGGGGGCCGTCTCGGAGGGGGCAGGGTACGACTATTCGGCAGCAGGACCGACCTCGGAAGATCTGTCGCCTCTGAAACCAAATCCCGAGATGGTAGGCTACTCGTACTCGGCTGAGGGAATCGCATCCTCCTACATGTCATCTCCCTGGCTTTCAGCCAGCGACCCGGCCACCGCGTATCTCTCGTCTCCCACCGCCTCGCCAGAAACTTGGTCGTACGTCTCCAGCGACGGCGGCCCCACCCACTCTTCCACCACCCCAGCAGGAATCTCTGCCGACTTCGCTGGGTCTGCGACCTCCGCCAGCTACCGGACCTACGATCCGAGGTCGGCCTCGGAGACCTCGCTGAAGGTGGCTGAGTCCGGGGCATCGGCAGGGGATTCAAGCCGGAACGATCTCTTGGAGATCTCTCCGGGATATGCAGAGGCGGCGGCATCCGCCGACAGCCCCAGCGCCGATCGCCCGTTCCAGTCAGCGTCCCCCGCCGAAAACTTCAAGCTGGTCATAGGCGACCTTGGCGAGATCAAGGTCGATAGACCCCCTAGCATAACCGATGTGGGGGCCTTCCCGCCAGAGCCAACGGCTTGGACGCCGGTGGTGTTGGCGGTCCACGCCACCGACGACATGGGGGTCAAGTCCGTGGAGATGCTCTGGAATACCCCCACCACTTCGGTGAGCAGCCTGGATCTCGCCGACATCGCCAAGATCAACTCTCAGAAAATGGTGCTTGAGGAGGGCGACGTCAAGGACGGATACTGGAGCTACGAGATCCCAGGCCAGGCCGCAGGAACCTACATGGCGGTCTTCGTCAAGGTGAGCGACGGTGAGAGGTGGGCCGAAGACGGCCCCTACATCCTCTTCTGGGCGGCAGCCGCCACCGAAAGTGAAGCCGTCACCCCGGCCGCCGAGGAACCAGCCGCAGAAGCCGAGAGCAGCAGTAAGGTCGTCGAGACGAAGACCGGTAACGGGATGCTCTTCGTTGAGTCCACTACCGTGATCGGACGGGGCGACGTCTCCATCAAGAGCGAGGTTCGAGAGGATAACGCCCGGTACAAGGAGGAGCTGGACGGTTACGGGTCGATAGAGATGCAGTCCGAGAAGGTCATAAACAAAGGAAACCCCGTCATCAACATCTCCGACAGTCGGCTTCTCGTCTTCGACCAGGGGTACCTCAAAGGGTTCAAGGTGATGCAGTCCCCGGCTTTCAACAGCGGCATGGGCGCCAGCGTCACAGAACAGTTCAGCGCCACGACCCTGGAGAAGAGCGAGTCGGGGACGATATCGTCAGCCAACCAGTCTGAGCACAGCCTCCTCTTCAACACCCAACAGTCCTTTGAGGGGTTATGGGGAACCACGACCGAGTACTCGAACTTCAACAAGAAGATAAAGGCAAAACAGCAGCTCAACGGGACTTTTGAGACCCAGAAGAAGATCACCTTCGAGGACTAGGAGACTTTGTAGCCGTTTGGACTCGAGGTTCGATTTTAAAAGATGAACTCCTATGTTACCTGGAGACTCCGGGAGGATTATTAATCAGAACGGTAACTAGATTTTAATATAGAAGCCGATGGACCAGCCCCGGGATTGGGATATGCGACGCGGCATGTTGCCAGAACGTTCCTCGGGCGATGATCAGGGTCCATTTGGCACATCGGCCAAAGCTGGGTTATGTAGCTGAGATCTTCTGCCGATGAACCAAAATATTATTTCGATATGGAGGTGTGATATTAAATGAGCGAAGAATCTTCGATGGGGCAGATAAGCCAAGAGACAGACGACCTGGAGATCCTGCGGGAATATAAGGGATGGTTCTTCGGGCTGGGCATAGCCCTGATCATCCTGGGCATCGCAGCCATCAGCTTGCCCATGTTTGCGGCCTTCGCCATCGACGTGGTCGTGGGCGCGATTCTGATAGTCGGCGGAGTGGTTCACGTCGGCCACGCTTTTATGTCTCGAAAGTGGAAGGGATCTCTTCTGGGACTACTGGTGGGTGCACTCTATCTCGTCGCCGGAGTCATAATGCTGGCCCACCCGCTAGAAGGCGTGCTCACCCTGACGCTATTGCTGGCGGCGTTCTTCATAGTCGACGGCCTCTTCAATATCGGCTTGGCGCTCAAACTGAAACCGATATACGGCTGGTTTTGGCCGCTGATGAACGGCATACTGTCCTTAGTTCTTGCCGGTCTGATCTGGTCCGAATGGCCCAGCTCTGCGGCATGGGCGATTGGCCTTCTGGTCGGGATCGACATAATATTCAGCGGCGTTATAATGGCGGGCTTCGCATTGAAAGCGCCAGATCTCTGACCAAAGAGCTGCCCCCCTGCCGAGAGAATAAGGGGCTTAACAGCGATAGGAGGGGAAAGGGACCTCAAAGCTGTGAGTTTCGAATTAAAATTGGCCTGATGATCAGGGCCTTCCGGCCCTGATGGCCCCTTTCCAGATCTCGTCTGCCCTGTCCACCACCGCCACGATCTGGTCGTGAATTTCGAGACGGTGCTTGATATCTCCAGCTTTGAGGCCGCAGTCTACAGAGAGCCTCATAGTCTCCCGGCTCTCGGCCCGGAGGTCTTCGGATTCCTGCCACATCTCCTCGGCGGCAGAGGAGTCCGTCGGTCGGAGGTCGATCGATCTGCTCCGAAGATCGTCAGACCTCCTCAGAAGCTCCGTCGCCTCCTTTTTGAGCCGTTCCGATTCATTCTGGAGCCTCTTCATATCCTCTTCCATCTCCTCGAAGCTCTTCTCCACGAACTCCTCGTCTATGCCGAACACGAATCCGAACCTCCTAAATCATATCCAAAAATATCTCGTGGAACCTGAGGTCTTCGGTAAGCTCAGGGTGGAAGGCGAGCCCCATCAGGTTATCCTGCTTCGCGGCCACCGCCATATCCTCGATCTTGGCCAGGACTTCGACGTTGGAGTTCCAGCCCACTATCGCCGGTGCCCTGATGAAGACGGCGCGGTAAGGCGAACTGAACCCCTCGACATCCAGATCAGCCTCGAAGGAGTCCTTCTGGGACCCGAAGGCGTTCCTGGTCACCCTAACGTCCAGAAGGCCGAGAGGAAGAAACCTCGTCTCCTCGACGACCTCCTTGGATATGATGATGAGGCCTGCACAGGTGGCCATCAGAGGGACGCCTGAGGTTGCTGCAGCTCGAATCTCGTCGCCGACGCCGGTCCGGGCGAGATGCCCTGCGATGGTGGTGCTCTCCTCGCTAGGGAGGACTATGCCGTCGCAGTCGGGGACGATCCCAGCTCTTCGGACTTCCACCACCGATCCCTCGCCTCCCAGGGCCCGCTCCATCGCCGTCACGTGCTCAGAGACGTCTCCCTGGAAGGCAACGACACCTATCCTCGAACTTACCAACCCCTGGTCTGAAGGATCTCGCCCTCCTGGAGGGTCCCGGCATCTATCCCCTTCATGGGGTCACCGAGGCCCGTGGAGATCTCGACGAGCTTTTCGGGGTTATCGTAGTTGTTGACCGCTTCCACGATCGCCGAGGCCATCAGCTCGGGATTCTGGGATTTGAATATCCCGGAACCTACGAAGATCCCGTCCGCCCCCATCTGCATCATCAGCGACGCGTCGGCGGGGGTGGCGATCCCTCCGGCGGCGAAGTTCACCACCGGCAGCCTCTGCATATCCCTGCACTCGACGACCAGCTCATAGTCCGCCTCGATCTCTCGGGCGACCTTCATCATCTCTTCGTCGTTCATGCCCTTGAGGCTCCTGATCTGACCCATGATCATCCTCATGTGGCGGACCGCCTCCCGGACGTCGCCGGTCCCGGCCTCGCCCTTGGTCCTGATCATGGCGGCCCCCTCCTTCGTCCTTCTCAGCGCCTCGCCCAGGTTTCTTGCGCCGCAGACGAAGGGGACGGTG
>Ga0116164_10002433_pt1 | contig 13314 bp, 10 predicted proteins | sample AD_UKC109_MetaG_FD_89888 | JGI IMG/M metagenome (GOLD analysis project Ga0116164, IMG submission 89888) | Active sludge microbial communities of municipal wastewater-treating anaerobic digesters from Hong Kong - AD_UKC109_MetaG | ecosystem: Engineered > Bioreactor > Anaerobic > Digestate... | reverse complement strand
CCAAGTATGGAAAACATGAATAGCCAAGTAATGAGGGCTAGAGGGCCCCTTACAATTTCAAAAAATTTTAGGCAAAGAAAGCATACAACAACACCAAAAGAGATTGAGATTAGAATAAGAAGCCAACCGCAAATTACCGTTGTTAAATCACCAAGGTAAATCTTGAAGTGAACGTAGTCCTTCGAACTTTCAAGGTAACTCCTTCTCGAATAGTGCAGCAGATCGTTGCGCCATATTCCGAACTCTATGCCATAGTAAACACCTGCCACAGAGGCGATGATTATAAAGATGAGGCTAAGGTAAGCTAATATGGACCTCACAAGAGGGACATATATACAGCCAATTGCCAAAAGGATAATGGCAATTACATACCACAATACTGCTTGATACTCACTTAATAATTTCCTAAAGTTTTTCATTTTTCTCCTTTTCTCAGATGGGATCTTGTTGTTTTTTTATAGCCTACGCTACATACAACCCTTAATAGAATTAAGAACTCTATGTAGCATAGGAATCAAAAAATTATGTGGAGAAGAATAACCTTTGTCTTTTTAAAGAACTATGGATACCTGTTAAGGATATCTCGTGCATTATAACACGCTATGGGCCTACGCACAATCTATGTATGTATACATCCCTTTGAAAAATTACCTATAATATCCTATTATATTTTTATACTATGCCCCGAAAAAAGAAAAAAGAGAAGATAACAATAAAAAGTAGTGAAAGCAAAATCCTTTTTGGAACTATTCTTTTTGTGGCTGGGATTGTTGTAATGGTCTCTCCTTTTCTTCAACCACAATCGAACCTCTTTCAGACAATTTCGCAATTCTTTGGATATTCTGCAATCCCTTGGGGAATTTCTCTTCTGTACGGATCCCTTTTTCTGCTTTTCAAATCTAGAAAGTTTGTTTCTTCAAGACAGTTTATCGGAATTTTTCTCTTTTCTGTATGTATCTCAGTACTACTCTCTTTCTGGCAACAGCCAGAACAACTAGCAAATCCAGAAGCACTTACTAGCTCTGGAGGAGAAGTCGGAAAGTTTTTACACACTTCCTTAAACGGGATATTTGGTTCTGCCATAGAGATAATCATTATCCTTCTCTTTTTAATTCTCGCATTTTCTCTGATTACAGGAACAACACTTGAACAAATTAGAGATTTTGTTGAAGATTCAATTCCTGAACCAGGGGAGAATAAAACAAGAAAAAGCTCTTGGCTCCTCACTGTCCTTAACAAATTTACTGGCACTAAGGAAGGGGATGATATTAAGATACAGACTGAAAATGAATCTATCGACGAGAATGAAACAGAACCATATATTGAGACCTCGCCAATGGAAACGGAAAGAAAACTTGAAGAGATTCTCCATAGGGACAACTTCGCACATTCTTCACAAAATCAAACTCCAAATTTGAGGGTTTCAGAGGAACAATCAAATGAGAATCAACCACAAGAACCCAAATATACTGACTGGATCTTCCCTAGCATAGATATCCTTCAAGAGAAAGAAGTTCAGAAACAGGATGAAAAGCTCTACAAAGAAAAAGCTCTTGTCATCCAAAGAACTTTGATGAATTTTGGAATTCAATCAAGAGTTGTAGCTATAGCTGTCGGCCCAACTGTGTTGAGATTCTCCCTCAGTATAAGTACTGGTATTAAGGTTTCAAAAGTGAAGAACTTAAGCAATGATTTAGCATTAGCATTGGCCTCTCAGACTGCCTCAATTAGAATTGAAGCTCCAATTCCTGGAACATCCTTTATTGGTGTAGAGATACCGAATCCAACACCAAACTTTGTATATACTAAGGAGATGATAAAGAAATTAAAACAAGGAACGGACAGGTACGAATTGCCCCTAATTCTTGGAAAAGATATAACTGGAAAAACAATAATTAAGGATCTTGGGAAAATACCACACCTCCTTGTTGCAGGGGCAACAGGAACTGGAAAATCAGTTGCAATAAACTCCCTCCTTGCTGGGTTATTGATGACCAAAACTCCAGATGAAGTGAAGTTCATAATGGTTGATCCTAAAATGGGAGTGGAGATGGGAATGTATAATGGAATTCCACATCTTCTCACCCCAGTTATCACCGATGTTTCATTGGTGACAAATGCTCTTGAGTGGGTTGGCGGAGAAATGATGAGAAGATACACACAGCTTAAGCAAACCCATACGAAGAAGCTTTCTGAATACAATGATAAAATGGGATTTACTGCAATGCCTTACATCGTTGTTGTAATTGATGAAATGGCAGATCTTATGCTCAAAACAGGCATGGAGGTTGAAGGGAGGATACAAACTTTGGCACAAATGGGAAGAGCTGTTGGTATCCACTTAATCTTGGCAACACAAAAACCTACTGTCAATGTTATCACGGGACTAATCAAATCAAATATCCCAGGGAGGATGGCTTTTGCCGTCTCAACCCTAATGGATTCCAGAGTAATTCTTGATGAGGCAGGCGCGGAGACACTTCTTGGGAATGGCGATATGCTTTACAAAGATCAGACTACTCCCAAACCCATAAGAATCCAGGGAACATATACATCTACTGAAGATACGGAGAATATTGTTAATGCTATCAAAGACCAAGTAAAACAGGAAATAGAATATTCCTCTGGATTGACCAATGCCATCGAACATGGTCCAGAGGAAATTATAAATGGAGAAAGTACTCAAAGAGATCCCGATTTCGCGAAAGCATTAGAAATTGTAGTACTTACCCAAAGAGCTTCTGCTTCCTTCCTGCAAAGAAAAATGAAAATAGGTTTTAACAAAGCGGCAAGAATTATAGACGAACTCTATGATGCGGGAGCTATCGGACCAGATGAAGGATCTAAACCAAGGAAGGTACTAGTTCGTTCTGCATCCGAGATTTTAGGAGGAGAGGATACCGATGACTTTGAATAAGTAGTAGAATTGGCCATGGTAACAGTTGGGGAAGTATTAAAAAACAAAAGAGAAAAATTAAAAATTAGCCTTGACACAGCTTCTTCTGAAACTAAGATTCAAAAGAGATTTCTTCAATACATTGAAAAAAACGAGTTCTTTCCTTTTGAATCAGAAGTCTTTTTAACTGGTTTCATAAAAATATATGCCCAATATCTAAATTTGGATGTTGAAAAAGTCCTTGCCCTCTATCGAAGAACAAACCCAATAATCGAAGAGAAGAAAATTGTCACTCCTTTCAACAATCTAAACTCGAGAAAAGGAGGTTTTACAATAACCCCAAGAACTATTGTAATCTCAATACTTGTCCTTTTCTCTGTCCTAATATTGCTCTATTTCGGGATTCAGATTTACAAATTTCAAAAGCCACCAGTACTTACTATCTCAACCCCTTATAACAACACCACCGTAAACAATCAACCCATAAAAGTAGTAGGAAAAACAGAAAAAAATGTATCGGTAGAAATAAATAATATTCTCGTACCAGTTAATGAGGATGGCTCTTTTGAAAAAGAAGTTTCTCTCATAGAAGGGAATAATCTAATAACAATAAAAGCAAGAAAAAACAGCAACAGTATCCTTGAAACAGTAGAAACAATCCAGATAACCTTCACCAAAGAAAATGAAAAACCTGTGGAGGAAGCCACTACTAATAAGATAAAAGTCGAAGTTTTTGATGTTCCGGCGTGGATAAAATTAGACATAGACAATGAGAACAAACTCTCTCAAGTTGTTCAACCATCAGTTCAAGAGTTTGAAATTAAGAGCACAATTAAAATAGTATCTGGGAGAATAAATAACACTAGGGTCTTCTTCAACGACCAGCTCTTAACATGGCCAACTTCTAATGAGAAAGGTGTTGCAGAAATAAATTGTACCGTAGAGGGAGGTAGTATTAATTGTCAATAAAGAGTTTTTTAATGGTATAATGGGAAACAATGCAGGAAGGAAATCAAATTGAAGAAATTAAAGAAAGAGTTGACATTGTTCAATTAGTAGAAAAATATGTTAAGTTAAAACAAACAGGAAAAAATTTCTCTGGTCTTTGTCCATTTCATAAAGAGAAAACACCCTCCTTTATAGTAAGCCCAGATCTTCAAAGATATAAATGCTTTGGCTGTGGTAGAAGTGGGGACATCTTTAATTTTGTACAAGATATTGAGAATATTGATTTTGTTGAGGCATTAGAGAAGCTTGCAAAGATTGCAGGAGTTGAATTAAAAAAAAGTGCATCTAATTCTAAGTATAAAGAGCTCAAAGAAATTCACTACATTGCTACTAAATATTACTACAATCAGCTCCTAAAGAGCCCTAGTGCTTTAAACTATGTACTTAAAAGGGGAATCAGTAGAGAGTATATTAAAAAATTTGCAATAGGTTACTCTCCAAAATATCCTAAATTAATCTCAGAAATTAAGAAAACTGGTAGTTACAGCAAAAAAGTTCTACTTGAGACTGGTCTGTTTACTGAAAAAAACGGAGAGCTAAAAGAAAAATTTTTCGATAGAATCATGTTTCCTATCCGTTCCAGGAGAGGAGATGTAATAGCTTTTACCGCCAGACAAAATGCAGGGAATGAATATGGCCCCAAATACATGAACTCACCAGAAACTCCTCTCTTTCATAAATCCTACAACCTGTTTGGCCAATACGAATCTCGCCAAGAAATTAGGAAACAAGATTTAGTAATTATCTGCGAAGGATCAACAGATGTAATATCTGCACATCAAGTTGGGATTAAGAATATTGTTGCACCTCTTGGGACTAGTTTGACTTTACAACAGCTCGAATCTTTAATCCCCTTAACCAAAAATGTCCTCCTTTTCTTTGATAATGACACTGCAGGAAGAGCAGCATTAATAAGAGGATTTGAATTGGCTTCTAAACTTGGAATGAACCCATTTGCTGCCACCCCATCTCCCTACAAAGATATTGATGAATTTATTCAAAATGAGCCAGAGGAAATCTCAGAAGTAATTAACAACAAAGTCGAAGCATTCTCCTTTATCCTTGCTAATGTAATCAAAGATAAAGATCTAAACAAACTCGAAGACATTAATAAAATCCAAAAAATAATTTTTCCAATATTGGATACCGTCCAAGATAAGAACACAAAGTCACTCTATATTAGGAAATTAGAAGAAATTACTGGAATAAAATACGGAAAGGTTGAAGTGGGAATAACAAATAGACTCTCACCAACACAAGTAAAGAGTTCTACTCCCTATAAGGAAGATACTGAAACACGATATATTCAACTTCTTCTGTTTGCAGACAAAAGAAAGGATGAATATTTCATAGATAGCAAGTACATTTCTGATACCCTCCAACGAGAAATTTATGATTATATTTCTCAAAACAAATCCGTAACTAAATCTGAATTGTTCGAAAAAATTAGCAATCATCCAAACATACAACAAGTTCTAGAAGATATGATTTTCAATGCAAATAGGCTTCCACAAGAAAACGAGTTTGAAAAAGAATTGTTTTCACTCCAGAGACAATTAAAGGGAAAATACTACAAAGAAATTCAGAAGAATTTGGTTTCCAAAATTGCAATGAGTGAGGAAATTGATGATGATGATGAGAAGGAAAAAGCTTTAAAAAGATTACAGAAAGTAGCTAAAATATTACATGAGTTAAAGAATGAATAACATTTCAGATTATGACCTCTTCAATTATGACTACTCTCAATACTGGCAAAAAAGAAGATATGAGCACTTATCTGAAATACATTTGCTTAATAGAATTTTTCGAAAGAAAAATGGAGACTGGTTTCTAGATGTTGGAGGTTCGTATGGACGACTAACATCTACATATTACAATCATTATCAAAACCCTGTTATTCTAGATTATTCTGCTAAAACCCTTAGGAATAATTATGATGTCTTGGTTAATAAATACCCAGGTATTCATTTAATTGCTGCAAATGCTTACAAAATGCCCTTTAAAGACCGTATTTTTGATGGTGGACTAATGGTAAGAGTTTTACATCACATTGAGAATCCAAATGAATATTTTAAAGAGTTAGGGAGGGTATTGAAAAATGATGGACAATATATCCAGGAATTTGCGAATAAGATGCACTTTAAAGCAAAAATAAGAGCTATTATTAAAAGAGATAAAAGTTTCTTTAACATAAGCCCTTATAGGCAACCAACATTAACGGCTTCTGAAGGGACAAAGAACAATATTGAAGGTATTTTTTACAATTATCATCCGAATCACATCAAGAACTTATTAGTTGATGAAAATTTTCAAGTTGTAAAAAAATATGGTTGTTCGTACTTTAGGTCACCATTTTTTAAAAAGATTTTTAACGATAGTACTCTCCTCTTTTTTGAAAAAATAATACAAAGACTATTTTCTTTTTCCAATTTTCCACCAAGTATCTTCTTTGATACGATAATTAAAAAGAAAGATAAGGTGAATACTGTTAAGACAAATCTTGAAGATATTCTAGCTTGCCCTAAATGTAAAGGAAATCTTACAATTAAAGATAACTTGGCAAAGTGTAATAAATGTAAGTTAGAGTTTAAGAAAGAACATAATGTTTGGGATTTTCGAATAGAATAATGGAACAAAAAAAATCCTTAGGACAAAACTTTTTCGTAAATCAGAATCTTGCAAAAAGAATAGTTCAAGAAGTATTAAAAGAATCTCCAGAGATAATAGTGGAAATTGGGCCTGGTCAAGGATATTTTTCAAAAATATTTTATAATCAAGATGTTAAGCTAATCCTCATAGAAAAGGATGACAACTTAGCCAATCAGCTTTCTTTCACTTATCCGGAGAATGTAGTGATAAACAGCGACTTTCTAGATTGGAATTTTAATGAATTGTCCACTTATCCTAATGAGAAAATTACTTTCTTCGGTTCTCTTCCTTACAATGTATCTAAAAAAATAATTGACAAGATTATCAAATCTGAGTATTTCAAAAGTCCATGTTTTTTTATTATTCAGAAAGAAGTCGCAGAGAAATATCTCTCTAGGCCTCCACAAAACAATTATTTGGCAACAAAAACTTTGCTCTTTGCAAATACTAAGAAAATATTCGATATTGCACCTGATTCATTTAGACCGAAACCGAAAGTAATGAGCTCTTTGATATGTTTCTATCCGATAAAAGATTCAGACAAATTGTTTAGTGAAAATAATTCAGTTGAAGAGTTTGATCAGTTCTTACAATCAGCATTCAAGCAACCAAGAAAAAAACTTTCTAACAATCTTAAGAGATATCTTTTCAAAGTTGATCAACAAAAAAGAATAGTAGAATTGCTTGAGAAAAGAGCTCAACATGCCTCTTTGGATGATTTTTATTTTCTTTACTCAAATGTACTGTCTTCCTAATATAATGATATAATCCGTTATGTCAAAAAAAGTCAAAGAGCTCCCAAAAAAGAAAAATGGGACCAATTCGACAGAGGAACCTAAACAACTTAATTTGGATATTAAAGAGCCTTTTAAAAATAAATTTTACAAAGCTAAAAGGAATTTTGACTTTGCAGTCTTAAAGCTTGAAGTTATCAAATTTTTAAAAGACCCATTGGTATGGTCAGTCATAATTTGGGGTGGATGTTTATCCCTTTTTCAGATTAATTCAATCATTACTAATATAGAAAAATTGCCTACTCTTATACCACTTTTTAAATTCTTTAACTCTCCTCAGGATATCCTCTCCCCAAAAGAATATCTTTATATCATCCCTACCCTTAGTATCCTTATTACAGTCTCAACTCTCTTTTCCGTATCTCGAAATTACAATAAAGAGAAATCTCTCTCAAAAATTCTTCTCGTAAGCTCCTCTGTTTCAACCATTTTTTTGTCTATTATTTTAATTCAATTGATTAAAACATAATGAATATTCAGGCTAGCCTTTACCTAGAAAAATTACTGAATTATTTTGATTTCTCACTTCTTGGAGAGGTATGGGCAAAATATCTCCAGTTCTTACCAATTTTCATTATCGGAATTATATCTTCACTAATACTTACTCCAATAATTGGGTATATCGCAAACAAATATGATATTACATATAAGCCGGGGGTCAAAAGACAGGGAAGAGATTTTGATAACCAGGAGAAAGCAATTCATGAGGGTATTACACCTTCCTTAGGAGGATTAGCAATTACAATCCCTTTGCTTCTTGCTATAATCTTTTTCTTTAAAATGGATAGTACTACGATTCCAATTCTTATTTCTATATTAATTCTAATAATTGGTTCTACACTAGACGATATATTCAACCTTCCTGCGAAGACTCAACTTCTTTATCAACTAGCTGCATCGATAATCATTGCCTTTTCAATAATAAATCTTACCAATCTTTCGATTATCAACATCCCACTAGATGCATTTACGTGGAATTTCAAACTTTTGGGAATACAGAACTCCTTTGTTTTTCCCGGAGATTTAATAGCAATTCTCTGGATACTTGTATGTATTAATGCTTACAAATGGACTGCTGGATCCCCAGGAATAATTGAAGGAAACTCTATAATAATATTTCTCCTAATCTTCGTAATTGCAGTAAGATTTAATATCCTCTTCTCATCAACATTAAGTATATTAATCACTGGAGGAATGATAATTTTTTTCATCTTTGCCCTCCCTCCACAAAAAATTATGACTGGCTCCGCTGGTAAATCAATATACGGCTTTCTAATCTGCGTCCTGTCAATATTGGCAAACGCTAAGCTCTCAACTTCTATAATACTTTTAATCATTCCACTTCTTGATTTTATATTTGTAATTATTAAAAGATATATCACATACAAGCCAAAGAGTATTTCTGAATTAATGAGAATAAATGGCCCTGACCATTTTCATCATCAATTAATAAAGATTGGATTAACCAGAAAACAGGTAGTACTTGTGGAGATATCACTTACCCTTTTCTTTGGCTCTTTTGCCATACTTACAGCCGAAACAGTTAGATACTTTGCAATTGTCCTTGCCATTGCTCTTGCTATAGGAGTAATTGTATATGCGAATATAAGAGCCATAAAAAAAGGACAGAAGAAAGAAATTAACAAAGAATCCCCAGAATCAAGATTCTCATATTAGGAATTAATAGACAAAAGCAAGACTTCTACATATAATGTTGTTATGAAAAAGTTCAAAACTGCCATTATAATCATTTTCACTATCATTTTGATCTCAACAATATTCTACTTCTTCCCTCCCAAACAACTCATTAGTCAGCTACCTTTTTTTAATAGGTTCTACAACAATACTACTCTCGAAATAGTAACTCAAAGAGGGAAAGCTAAGGTATGGATTAATGAAAAAGATTATGGAGAAACTCCAGTAACTGTTCAAGATCTCCCAGAAGGAAACTATTTAGTCGAAATGGAAAAAATCGCTCCAGAAGATACCTTTTACAAAAAACACTCTTTCAATATCGAACTTACCAAAAATACAACAGCTAGAATGGATATTGAAATCGGTCCAGAAGAACTTCTTCACGGTTCAATCTTGTACTATTCTCCAATAAAAACCTCCCCAAACAAGGGCTATTTAACTGTTACAAGCAATACTAATAACCCCAAAATATATATAAATGGCGAATTTACAAACAGGGCAAGTTTAACTAATATTGAATTAGAGATGGGAGAACAAAAGATTAAAGTAGAAAACGATGGCTATCTTGGAATAGAACTTCCCGTTAATATAAGAGAAAATTACCAGTTAAATTTAAAAATTTACCAATTACCAATCCCTATTTCTTTAGAAAACTAATACTATGAATAATTTACGATTCAATAAAGTTAAAAGTAGTACACCAATAACAATCATCGTTCATGGAGGAAATCGTCTGGGCTATTTAACAGCTAAGACATTAGTTGAACAGGGTGGCTATGTTGTAATTATTGATAAATTCAACTCAGAGACTAAAAAATATATATCAGAGCTAAAGAAGTCAGATCTTGTAGATTTTTTTGACTTCAAGGGTTTTGACTCACTGTTTAAGAACATCAAGAGGTTCGATTATCTTTACTATATGCTCGAAGATAAGCTAAAAGAAAACGAATTTGAGAGCAAAGACTTTCTTCTCGAAACCAAGTATCTTGAGTTAAGTCTTACACAGGTAAAAAAGAACAATGCTAAATTTTCACTCGTCACTTCTCTTGCACTAAATAGGGAGCTGGCTAAAAGAGCTAACTCCGAATATCTGTCTAAACCATCAGCTTACTCAAACATAGAATTGCAAAAATATTGTGAAACGATGGTTGCAGAATTCAAGGATAAAACGGATATTAACGCAAGGATTATTCGAATTGGAACCTTAATTGGAAGTGGAATCGATAAAGTTGAAGATGAAACTATTCACAATTTAATTACTGAGGCAACCCAGAGTTCACAAATTACTATAAAAGGTGACGGACTTGACATTCATAACCTTATCCAAGAAGATGATGCCGTTTACGGATTGTTAAAGTTAACTTTTGCAAACAATACTAAGGGTGAAGTCATTTCCCTTGCAAACAAAAGTGACTACACAACACTATCGATTGCATATAAATTACTTGAATTAAATACAGAAGCTCAAAGCATAAGGTTTGTAGATAATCCTGATGAAAAATATCTCATCCAAGACATTTATGTACCAGCTCCACATGCAGGAAAGTATGGATGGAACCAGCAAGTAACTCTTGAAAAAGCTCTAATCGAACAGATACAGGTATATTACGATATCATAAACAAATCTTGGGACATATCCCCAACCAAAACCGAAGAGAATAAAAAAACAACAAAAATTACTAAGACAAAAATGGGAGAGTTCCTCCATAAACTTACAGAACCAATCAGAAAAATTAAAATACACAATGGAAACTTAAGGCCATCGAAAAAAGGTATTTTGAAAGGTATTGTAACATTTGTTCTAATAGCCATTTTCTCTTACTTTGTAATATATCCAATTCTTGGTACAGTAATCGGACTTTCTGTAATAAATTCCTCAATAAAGCTTCTTTCACAGAATATTTTCAACTCAGATACCGATGCTAACAACCAGTATATCTACAAAATTGAAAATAATCTGACGAGAGTATCTGATAGTTTTGAAAATCTGGGATGGATCTTCTCTGTTGTTGGAGAAAAAGAGCTTTACAACAATTTTTCCAAAGTTCTAACTGCATCACAACAATCTGTACAAGGGGGGAAATTGCTTCTAGAAGCAACCTATCCACTTTCAATGTATATTAAAGATTTTAAGCCTGCAATCACATTTGACGAGTCTGTTCCTTCTACCACAAGAGAATATCGTGACTATTTGGAGAAAATTGGTGACAATAGGTACAAACTAGATGAGGCAGCATACAGAATCACTTTGGCAAATGAGATTCTGAAAAAGATAGATATTAATTCCTTCCCCAAAGTAACACAGAACAAGATAATGGAAATTAAAGAACTTTCAAAAACGGCTGAAACAACAGCAAAAACTTACAAAGACATAACTGCTTTTCTACCAGAAATATTAGGAGTAAATGAAAGACAAAGATACCTCGTTCTTCTTCAGAACGAGTCAGAAATTAGAAGTACAGGGGGTTGGATTACGAGCTATGGAATAATTGGAATAGATGGTGGACAGATAAGAGAGCTCTTTGTTGATGATATTTACAATGCGGAAGGAACCCTACGTGTTCAGGGGAAAAGGTATACTCCTCCAGAATCAATGGGAAAAGCCCTCGGTATTGATGAATGGAGTTTTTCATTAGTAAACTGGAGCCCTGATCTTGCAGAGACAAGAACAGCATCTGAGCAGTTTGTTTCCGACTTAGATAAGGGGAATGATATTGATGGGATAATCACAATCGATATTACTTTCTTCCAGAAACTACTTGATAAGTGGGGAGGCATTGAAGTTCCAGGAGAGGACGAGATTATTACTGGGCAAAATATCTATGAGAAAGTATTTCAAATGCATCGAGAGTTCACACCAGGCTCAACCCAAAAAACTACTTTTCTTGCGAACCTGGCCAATGAAATAATTAAGAAATTTCTTTCTATGGAAATAAATCAGTTTGTTGAATTAGGAGATGTTTTAATTAGCTCACTTGATGAGAAACATCTTCAGGTATCTTTTAAAAATAATTCTGCATATAACTTCTTTAACGATAAAAACTGGGCCGGAAGCTTAGATAGCAAGTATAACGATTCCCCTATATCTATAGATTGGAACTGGGGTGGGAATAAGGCTAATCAGTATCTAAACAAAAATTTAGCACTTAATATCTCCATTAAAGATGAAGAGACCATAGATTTTGCTTACACTTTAACTGTGGAAAATTCTTCTACAGAGAATGTATACCCTCAGGGGGACTATATTAACTATCAAAGGATATATATACCTGCAGAAGCACAAGTATTAAAAGTTGTAGGATTTGAAAAAAACAAATTTTCAACATACAAAGAAAGTGGGTTTAAGGTAATAGGTGGCTGGTTTAATATCCCTGTAAAACAGGTTTCAACATTAGAAATATCATACCGATTAAAAAAGTCCGATTCTGGGATTCAATTCCCTCTAACAGAACAAGATGGCACAACTGTCTTTGATTTAAATATTTTCAAGCAACCAGGAGAAAGAAAGCATGCCTTAAAAATTGACATATCATACCCTCCTAGTTGGGTCTTAACCAATGCTGCTGGCTTAAACACCATAAGTAACCAGCTATCTGGGAGATTTGAACTCAACAAAGACATGGAGTACAAGATGGTCTGGAATACACCAAACTAAATCTTGATTGATCTTTGCTTTTTAAGTTCTTCGTAAACATCCAAAATGTCTTGTGTCGTGAAACTCTTTTTGGAAAGGAATCTACTTATTTCGGTTTCATCCAAATCTGTGTTCAAAGGAACTCTTTGAGTTACTCCTAGTGAAGATACCAATGTAGCAATATGCTTCGATTTACAATTATGACAAGAAAAGTGTATAATCGTTGACATCCCAGTATTCTGGACGATATTAATATCATCTACAGTGTAAGGAGTGCCACACTTATCACAAAATCTTGCAATTGAATCGATAAAAAATTGTTTTCTTTGTATTGTTATTGTGTCTGTACTGTCCATATATAAATTATACCACATCTAAATCAATGCAGAATAATGATAAAGCAATTTCTCTGTTGGTAAAAAGAGGAAAAGAACAAGGATTCCTAACTCAGGAAGAACTCCTAGATATTTTCCCAACCATTGAAGAGAACATTGACCTTCTTGATAAGATATTCGAGGAATTACAAAAAAATGAAATCGAAGTTCTGGAACCAGAAGATACAATTACTGAAACAGCTAAAGAGGAGTTAACGCTTGAGAAAAAGATTAAAATCTTAAAATCTATTCAATCAACTCTCT
>Ga0116164_10002431_pt1 | contig 13322 bp, 12 predicted proteins | sample AD_UKC109_MetaG_FD_89888 | JGI IMG/M metagenome (GOLD analysis project Ga0116164, IMG submission 89888) | Active sludge microbial communities of municipal wastewater-treating anaerobic digesters from Hong Kong - AD_UKC109_MetaG | ecosystem: Engineered > Bioreactor > Anaerobic > Digestate... | reverse complement strand
TCAAAGCCAACGCCTACGGCCACGGAATGCCGGAGGTGGCGCGTACGGTTGTGGATGACGGATGCAAGGATCTTGCCGTCGCTATTCCCGAAGAAGGCATCGCGCTTCGGAAAAGCGGATTTGAGGATGTCAACATCCTGGTGCTGGGTGCGATTCACGAGCGCGCGATCGAAGCCTGCGTGGAAAACAACCTGACCCTGACCGTTTTTGATCCCGCCATGGTGGAAAAGATCGACGCATGCGCCGCGCGGCTCCATAAAACCGCAAGCGTGCACATCAAAGCAGACACCGGCATGAGCCGCATCGGGCTGCGCACGGATATGGAAGCGGTCGCGCTGCGGCAGGCGCTGGACCGTGCTGCCCATGTAAAGGCAACCGGAATCTTTACACATTTTGCCGATGCCGATCATGTCGGGGAAGACGGCAAGATATGCGCCTACACCAGAAACCAGCTGCAGTTGTTCCAGCAATTGAAAGCCAGCTTCGATCCGTCCATCCCGGCACACGCATCCAACAGCGCGATGAGCCTGATGTGCGCGGACGCGGATTTCTCCATGATCCGCGAGGGGATCTCCCTGTACGGCTATCCGCCCGTACCCACCAGCCTTCCGTTCCGCCCGGCGCTCCGTTGGGAGGCTGAAATCGTGCATGTGAAAGCCGTACCCGCCGGCACCTGCATCGGATACGGCTGTACATTCACCGCGGATAAGCCGATGCGAATCGCCACGATCGCCGCGGGGTACGGGGACGGCTATCACCGGATGGTATCAAACCGCGGGTATGTGTTGATCCATGGCCGGCGCGTGCGCGTCGTGGGCCGTGTTTGCATGGATCAGATCATGGCGGACGTAACGGACATTCCGGACGTACGGCCCGGCGATATCGCCGTACTCATCGGGCATCAGGAGCATGGCTTCATCGGCGCCGACGAGCTGGCTGATTGGGCCGGCACGATCAGCTACGAAGTGCTTTTAAGCATCACCGCCCGCGTATCCCGCACCTGGCTGCCCGTATCAAACGCCGCGCCGACTGCGCAGCGCTAAAGGAGTCGTCACATTCATGGCTAAACAAATCAAACCCGTCGTCAAACCCTATATGCGCGGATCATGGCACGGAAAGGATGCGACCCGCAAGGGTGTCAGAATGATCTTCAGCATTCTGTTCATCTCCTTTCTGTATTTTCTGCTTGGACTTATGCTCAGCTTCGATGCCTTGGCGCTGCGCGCAGTCACATCCGTTATCCTTGTCGTGTTTGCCGCCTCCTACATGTATTTCCAGGGGGTAAGCAGCGGCGAGGCGGATACCGCGATCGCCGAAATTATGTACCAGCACGAGCAGGACGGGCAGACCGTCGTTCCCATCGACCGGGACCGTTGCTTTCACCCGGGCAAGGGATTCTATGAAATCCTGATCGCGCTCATCCCCTATCTTATACTCACGCTTATCTTCGCTGTATTGACCAAACCGCTGTACTACTCGCTGGGTGTGCTGCCCTCCTGGGTGGATACGCCTGCGCAGCAGACGCATGTATCGGAAGCGCTGGCATATTATTCCGTATATGATTCGTCGCTGTTTATGTCCATTCTGCGTATTGCCGCGCGCTCCATCACCATGCCGTTCATCAACGTATCCCTGCTGATGGACACGAATGCCGTGCTCTGGGCGGAACGGCTGACGCCCCTGTGGGTCTCCGTCGCGCCGGTCGCATACGCGTTCGGATATTTGCAGGGACCCAAGATGCGCATTAAAGTAAACACGGGCATCAAGATCGGCGTGCACAATAAAAAGCGCAAGGCACGCAAAGCCCGCAAGGCGCGTACCCAGAGCAAAAAACCGGAACAGCTGATCTGACGTCATGCGGATTATTGCAGGCACGGCCCGCGGCCGGACGCTGATCGCGCCGAAAGGGCGCAGCACACGCCCGACGCAGGATTATGTGCGCGAATCGCTGTTCAATATCATACAGCGCGACGTGCCGGACGCCGTAGTGCTGGATCTGTTCGCGGGCAGCGGCGCATTGGCGCTGGAAGCCCTCAGCCGCGGCGCGGCGCAGGCGGCCATGGTTGATCGTTCAAGACAGGCGATCGACTGTATTCGCCGCAATACGGAAGCCCTCGGATTTACGGAGCGGGCGAACATCCTGCAGGGCGATTGGCGCTCTGCGATCGAAAGACTTTCAAACACCCAAAATAGGTTTGATCTGGTTTTTCTGGATCCACCCTATGACCTTGTTTTATACGCCGGGATTACGGAGCTGCTCCGAACGGACAAGCTGCTTGCACAGGGCGCGTTGATCGTGATCGAGCATCAAAGGAACGCATCATTGGAGCTTTCCCCGTTCTTTTTGCTGCGGGACATCAGAACCTACGGCGATACTGCAATTCACCTTTTCACCTTCGATACGGGAGGAAATGCCGATGGAAAACAGGCTGTGCGTTTACCCCGGAAGCTTTGATCCGGTCACCCTTGGGCATCTGGACATCATCCAGCGTGCCGCGTCGCTGTTTGCGGAGGTTCGCGTCGCTGTGCTGGATAACCCAGCAAAGCACCCTGTGTTTACCGTTTCCGAGCGGATGGACATGCTGCATACGGCATGCGCCGGGTTTGCCAATATCCAAATTGACAGCTTCAGCGGTTTGTTGGTAGACTATATGCAGAAATCCGGCGCCAGAATGGTGATTCGCGGCCTGCGCGCGGTGACGGATTTTGAAGCGGAATTTCAAATGGCGCAGGTGAACCGTCAGATTTCCCAAACCGTGGAAACCCTGTTCCTGATGACCTCTCCGGATTACGCGTACATCAGCTCCAGCGTTGTCAAGCAAATCGCCGCGTTTGGCGGGGACGTTTCCACCTTCGTTCCGGAATGCATCTTGCCGGATATCCGCAGGAAATTTACCTAAAATACAGTCTTCAGGAGGCTGATATCCATGACGAAATCGCAAACGATACTCTATCTGGATGAGCTGGACGATCTGATCACGACGGGCAAACGGATACCGCTGAGCAACGCCGTGATGATCGACCGCGAGCACTGCTACCGCCTGGTGCAGGATATCCGCTCGAGCCTGCCCGTGGATATGACGGCCGCGCAGGAAGTGATCGCCAACCAGAACGCCATCATTACCGAGGCGAAGGAGATCGCGGAGAGCGCGAAAAACGAAGCCAATACGCGCGCTTCCGGCGTGATCAACGAGGCGAACGTGCAGGCGCAATCCACCGTAAACTCCGCCTTCATGAAGGCGCAGGAAATGGTCAAGCGCGCGCAGGATCAGGCGCGCCAGATCATGGCGGAGGCGAAGGGCAGCGCCGACCGGATGCTTTCCGATGCGGATGCGCGCGCCAAGCAGATGATCAGCGAGCAGGAGGTTGTCGCCAGGGCGCGGCTGGAAGCGGAAGAGCTGAAGCAATCCACGCAGGAAGAGGTGGATGCGCTGTATAAGGATGTGTTCCAGCATATTGACGATGTAATGAAGCAGCTGGACCGCGCCGTGAGCGAGAAGCTGACGGAAATCCGTATGATCCGCCAGCAGGTGGACCAAACCATCTCTTCCATGTAAATACAGATTGGAGTGTTCGACCGTTGCTTGAGCTTTTGCTCATCGCCGTGGGATTATCGATGGACGCCTTTGCCGTTGCGATGGGCAAAGGCTTATGTATGCGGAAAATTCAATATGGCTGCGCTACGGTCATCGCCTTGTTCTTTGGCTTTTTCCAGGCGCTGATGCCGGTGATCGGCTGGTATCTGGGCCGCCAGTTTTTTCAGCAAATCGGTTTTCTGGACCACTGGATCGCTTTTGCGCTGCTGGCTTTCATCGGTTTGAAAATGATCAGGGAAGCCTGGCGCGGAAAAAGCGAAGATGAAAAGCCCTGCGACTATAAAATCAACTACGGAGAATTGCTGGTGCTGTCGATTGCCACCAGTATCGACGCACTGGCGGCCGGGATCACGTTCGCGTTTCTGGATATGCCGATTCTGCCCGTCGCCGTTGCGATCGGCTGCGTAACCTTTGTCATATCGTTTGCCGGCGTCGCCATCGGGCAAAGGTTCGGCGTCCGGTTCCGCAGCAAGGCGGAATATTTCGGCGGCGCCGTGCTGATTTTCATCGGTGTAAAAATCCTGCTGGAGCATCTGGGTATTTTGTTCTGACAATGGACATCCCCCTGCGGATTTGATATGATAGGCAGGGTTTTTACAGACGCGCACAGTGCTAACGGCGTATCTGCGGAAAGGGTTTGAAACGATGGCGTCACATACGCTGCCAAACACGGCGCGCAATACGTTCGGAACGGTTCTATATTACTGCTGCCAATGGCTGACCACCGTGTTTGTGGTTCGCATCGCGGGGTACGACGTATCCGGAACGTTCTCGCTGGTCATCTCCTATGCCAATATCTTCGGCTTTTTCTCCCTGTACAACCTCCGCAACTATCAGCTCAGCGACGTAACCCACCGTTTCCTGCCTGCGCAGTATACGGCCGCCTACCTGAGCACAAGCGTCACGGCGCTGGCGCTGTTTTTCATCGTTCTTCCTTTCTGCGGCTTCGACCGCTATACCATCCTGTGCTGCATTGCCTATCTGGCTTTTAAATACTGCGAAACCGGGATGCACTATCTGTTTACCTACTACCAGCTGCAGGACAGGTACGACAGAATTCTTCTGTCCTTCAGCCTGAAGAGCTTCCTGCCGCTTGCAGGGTTCGTACTCATGCTTTGGCTCGGCAATGGTTTATTGCCGGCGATTCTGGCGATGTTCGCGGCGTTCCTGCTGACGCTTCTCCTGTACGACGTACCGCGGATGAAGGGCACGGGGATCGCTAGCTTCTCCCTGCAGGGCGTGCCGACGATCCTGAAGGAAAGCTTCCCGCTGATGCTGAGCACGCTCGTACTCCCCTATATGCTGTTTCTGATGCGGTACGCGGTCAACGCGCTGTACGGCACGGAAATGCAGGCGTATTTCTCTACGGTGTCGATGGTGACCGTCATCATGAACACGCTGGCGGCTTCCGTATGGTTTGTAATTATGCCGTCGCTGTCCAGCCGTTATGTGGACGGCGAATATGGCGCGTTGCGCAAGGAACTGATGATGATTCTCATCGCCGTACTGCTGATCACCGCCGCCCTCATTCCGCTGGGACAATGGTTCGGCGGCTGGGCGTTCAGCCTGGTGTTCGGGCCGGAAATCCTCCCGCATATGTATCTGCTGCCGATGACCATCATCTCCAGCGGGTTCCTGACCGCCGCCACGTTCCTGTCCACCGTGCTGATCGCCTTCCGCAAGCGCGTAAAGATGCTCCTGTCCATGGCGGCGGGCGCCGCACTGCTGACTGCGCTTGTGTTTCCCTTCTCCCGTATATACGGGTCCATCGGCGCGCTGTACGCCTTTACCGCCGCGGTCACCCTGCAAATGATCCCTATGCTTATTCTCATTCTTCGCTCCAGCCGGAAAGGAACCTCAGCCGCATGATCAAAGTATCGGACTATATTTCCCGATTTCTGGTCGACCAGGGTATCCGCCACCTTTTTTTGGTCCCGGGCGGCGGCATGATGCACATGCTGGACAGCGTCGCAAGCCAGAACGGGCTGGAGCTCGTTTTCAACCTGAACGAGCAGGCGAGCGGAATCTGCGCCGAAAGCTACGGACAGTATACCAACCATCTGGGCGCGTGCCTGCTGACCACGGGCCCGGGCGCGACCAACGCGGTAACGGGCTGCGCGGGCGCGTGGCTGGATTCCACGCCGGCCCTCTATATTTCCGGACAATGCAAAACAGAGCAAATGGGCCAATTGAAAGGCCTGCGCATCTACGGGGCGCAGGAGGTTGCCATCGTGCCGGTGGTCAAGCCCATTACGAAATACGCCGTCACGGTGCTGGATCCGCTGAAGATCCGCTATCATCTGGAAAAAGCGGTGTACCTTGCCACCCACGGCAGGCGCGGCCCCGTGTGGATCGACGTGCCGCTGGACGTACAGGGCGCGCATGTGGAAGAACAATTGCTCGCCGAATTTGATCCCGCGTCGGAGGGACTGGCGGAGAAGCCGGTGGTATCGGACGCGGAGCTCCGGACGCTGTACGAATTGCTCAATCAATCCAAACGCCCCGTGATTTTGATCGGACACGGCGTCATCGCTTCCGCGCAGCAGAAAGCCATCCGCAAAATGGCGGAAGAATTTCAGATTCCCGTGCTCACCACCTGGCGCGCCAAAGGCGTTTTCGGGGATGAGGAACCGCTGTATATGGGCTGCCCCGGCATTCCCGCGCCGCGCTACGCCAACTATGTGCTGCAAAACGCCGATTTCGTATTGATTTTGGGTACGCGCCTGAACCCTGCCATCACCGCGTTCGACGAGCCTCATTTCGCTTTTATGGCGAAAAAGGTGATGGTGGATATCGAGCAGGCGGAGATCGACAAGCTGAGCATCCCCTTTGCGCTGACCTTCGCCAACGATCTGAAGGATTTCATTCCCGCCATGCTGGCTCAAAGGAGCCTGTACAAGCCGCAGGAACGCGCGGATTGGCATGCGTACTGCACGGGCATCAAGGTGAAATATCCGCTGGAGAAGGAAGCCCAGCCCTACGACAACGAAGGAAAAACCGACGGTTACCGCTTCGCCAAAGCGCTGTCCGATCGCTCCGGGGTTTCGGATGTGTTCGTCGGATCCTCCTCCGGGCGTACGTGCGGGATATCCCATATGGCATATGAATTAAAGCAAGGGCAGGATTTCGTCACCTCCATGGGCATCGGCAGCATGGGCTGGTGCATTCCCAGCGCAATCTCCTGCTGCTTTGCCAGCGGCAAACGGCGCACGCTGGTGTTGGAGGGCGACGGCAGTCTGCAATCCAATATTCAGGAGCTGGCGGTAATCAACCAATATCAACTGCCGCTCAAGCTGTTTATCTTTTCCAACCACGGATATGCGTCGATATACTCGATGCAGCGCAATAATTTTCACGGAAACTATGCGGGGTGCGATCCCGAAAGCGGTCTGGGCTTCGCAACACCCGAGGCTGCGGCACGCGCCTACGGCCTCCCCTATTTCCGCATCGAAAACGACGCGCAGATCGAAGGCGTGCTGGACGACATTATGCGGGACGACCGCCCCTGCCTGTGCGAGATCATCGGAAGCCTGCAGTTTGACGAAATTCCAAAATCCATGACCGTCGCCAACGAAGACGGCACGTTCTCCTCCTCGCTTCTGGAAAACCTGTATCCGTTCCTGCCCGAGCAGGAGCAGCTCGAAAACATGCCGAGCTGGGAAGGAAATAAAGCATGAAACGCGTTCTGATCACCGGCGCCAGCCGCCGCGGGTTTATCGGCCGCAACCTGAAGGAAGCGCTGGATTCGCAGTACGAGCTGTTTACGCCCACCCATGCGGAGCTTGAGCTGCTGGATACGGACCAGGTCGCGCGCTATATCGAGAAGAACCGCATCGAGGCAATCGTCCACTGTGCGGTGCACGTACCCGAGTTTAACGGGCTGGACAACGAGTATTATAACGACATGCTGATGTTCTGGAACCTGCACCGCCTGTCCGGCAGCGTGGAGAAAATCCTCTATTTCGGCTCCGGCGCGGAGTACGACAAGCGCGGGCATATCCGCATGGCAAAGGAAACGGACATCCCCTCCGTGCTTCCCGTCAGCCAGTACGGGCTGGCGAAGTACACCATGAACCATATCGCGCAAACCTCCGACAATATCTACAACCTGCGTCTGTTCGGGATCTTCGGTAAATACGAGCTTTGGCAGATCAAGTTTCTTTCCAATCTCTGCTGCAAGGCCGTGTTCAATATGCCGCTTTCGGTCCGCTCGGAATGCATGTTCGACTTCCTGTATATCGAGGATCTGCCCGCCGTCATCACCTGGTTTCTGGAAAACAAGCCCGCATACCACGATTACAATGTCTGTCACGGCATCCCTTACGCGCTGACGAAGCTTGCGGAAATGGTACGCGAGATCAGCGGAAAGCCGTTGGCCATCCATCTGAAAAGCCCGCAGCGCAATCTGGATTACACGGGCGATAACAGCCGCCTGCGGGGAGAGATCAAGGATCTGCGCATCACGCCGATGCGTACGGCCGTCGAGGAATTGTACCGCTATTATCAGCAGCATCAGGATCTTCTTGATCCCGAAAAGCTCAAGATTGATATGAAGGCCAAGGATTTGATCGCAACGGAATAACCGCAGTACAATGAACCCGGCAAACTTGGAGGTATACGCGGATGAAAAAGGTGAGCATCGTCATTCCCTGCCGCAATGAGGTGCTGAACGTGGAGCCGATCAGCGAGGAAGTGACCGCGCTGATGCAAAAGGATCATGCGCAGTATGCATACGAGATCCTCTTTATCGACAATTGCTCCAACGACGGGACGCAGGACCGCATTCGCGGCATTTGCGCCAAGGATAAGCGGATCAAGGCGATTTTAAACGGCAAGAATTTTCCCAATACCTCCGCGCTGCACGCGCTGTACGAGGCGGACGGCGACGCCGTAATCCTCATTCCCGCGGATTTTCAGGTTCCCGTTCCGCTCATCTCCGAGATGATCAAGGCGTGGGAGGAAGGCGCGATGGTCGTCGCGCCGATCAAGCGCAACAGCAAATCCGACAAAATCCGCTTCATTCGCAAAATCTATTACTTCCTTTCCAAAAAGCTCTCCGAGCAGGATACGCTCTCCGGCTTTACGGGCGCCGCCCTGTACGAGAAGCGGTTCCTCGATTTGTGCAAGGCGACGGAGGATCCGTTGATCAGCATGCAGAACATGATGACCCGTTATGCCGATCCGCTGGTCAAAATCAGGTATCAGGAGCAGCCGCGCCGCAGCGGGCGCTCCAAGTCCGGCTTCGGATATCTGATCGATACGGCGATCATCCGTTTTATCGGCGTGTCCAACGTGCTGCCGAAGTTCGCCGTGATGACGGGCCTTGGGATGGGCATGGTAAGCCTGATTATCGGCATCTATTACCTGATCAAAAAGCTGACCAACTGGTACACCTTTCCGCTTGGCATCGCGCCGATGGTGGTCGGTATGTTTTTCCTGGGTTCCATTCAGCTGATCTTCATCGGCATGCTCAGCGCGTACATCCTGATGATCAACGAGCGGCAGATGAAAAAACCGCTGGTCGTTGAAAAGGAACGGATTAATTTCGAGCAAAAGGACAAAGAAAACGGTTGACTGTGATCATTCTATGTAAAGAAGGATTCCGGGTATGATGAACGTAAAGCTTTTTGATCTGACCCGACAGTATCAGATGCTCAAAGATCAGCTTGAGCCTGCCGTGTGCAAGCTGATGGCCGGCGGCATGTTTATTCAGGGTGAGGCTGTAAGTAGTTTTGAAAAATCATTTGCCGATTACATCGGCGTCAAGCACGCGATTTCGGTCAACAGCGGCACCGACGCGCTGCTGATTTCGCTGCGCGCGCTGGGCATCGGCGCGGGCGACGAAGTGATCACCTCGCCGTTTACGTTTTTTGCGACCGCCGAACCCATTCTGCAGCTGGGAGCGACGCCGGTGTTTGCGGATATCGATCCGGATACCTACAATCTCGATCCCAAAGAAATCGAACGAAAGATCACGAAAAGGACGAAAGCCATCATGCCCGTGCATATCTTCGGGCAACCCGCGCAGATGGATGAAATCATGCGGATCGCTTCGCAGCACGGCCTGAAAGTGGTAGAGGACGCCTGCCAGGCGGTCGGCTCGGAATACGGCGGTCGGAAAGCAGGCTCCATCGGCGACGTCGGGTGCTTTTCCTTCTTTCCGACGAAGAACCTGGGCGCGTTCGGCGACGGCGGGATGATCACCACCGACGACGAGCGGACTGCCACCCTCTGCCGCGCATACCTACAGCACGGCGCGGGCCGGAACGGCGCGAAGGCCCGGCATTATCTGGACGGCTCGCCGGACGATCTGGCGGATGCCGTTGAACCAACGGGCCTGTACAACCCCTATAAGTATTACAACTATGTTATCGGCTATAACTCGCGGCTGGATGCGATGCAGGCGACGGTATTATCGGTGAAGCTCCCCTATCTCGACCGCTTCAATCTGCTGCGCGCGCAAATCGCCAGCGCATACACCCGCGGACTTTCGGATTGTCAATCCGTTAAAGCTCCTTCGGTCGCACCCGGCTTGAAGCCCGTATGGCATCAGTATGCCCTGCGCTGCGAGCAAAAGAACGCGCTGATGCGCCACCTTGCGGACCATCACATCGGCTGTGCTCCGTTTTATCCGGTTCCGCTCCACCTGCAAAAAGCGCTGGATATGCTCGGCTACAAGCCAGGCGATCTGCCCGCTTCGGAAATGCTGTCCAGGCAGACGGTGTGCCTACCCATATTCCCGGAGCTGAACGAAGAGGAGATCGGATATATTCTTGAAACAATCCGCGCGTTCCGATAGGTATTCGAATTCGTAAACGGCAGCGTTATCCGGCCCGACCATAGAGGGAATACGGTCATGAGTGAGTATATCATCGAGATGAACGGAATCCGGAAGGCGTTTCCGGGCGTGATTGCCAACGATGATATTACCCTGCAATTGAAAAACGGCGAGATCCACGCGCTCCTGGGCGAGAACGGTGCGGGGAAATCCACGCTGATGGGCGTGCTGTCCGGCATGTATCAACCGGATGCCGGAGACATACTGAAAAACGGCAAGCCGGTGCGCATTCATAATCCCCACGACGCGAACGCCGTGGGAATCGGTATGGTTCATGAACACTTCAAGCTCGTTGAGGCGTTTTCCGTTTTGGAGAATATAATGCTGGGTGCGGAGGACACGCGCCGTGGTGTGCTGCAAAAAAAGAAAGTGCGTGAAAAAGCGCTGGCTCTCATTGAAAAATACAAACTGCACGTGGATTTGGACGCGATCGCCGAGGATATTAACGTGGGCTTGCGGCAGCGTGTGGAAATTTTAAGGACGCTGTACCGCAATAGCGATATCCTGATTTTCGATGAGCCGACCGCGGTGCTCACCCCGCAGGAAAGCGGAGAGCTGATGCAAACGCTGCGCAGCTTCGCAAACGAAGGAAAAAGTATTCTGTTCCTCACGCAAAATCCAGGCGAGGTTATGGCTGTTGCCAACCGCTGTACGGTGCTGCGCAGGGGGAAGCGCATCGGCACCGTGGATGTAAAGGATGCGACGGCTGATTCGCTTTCCGAAATGATGTTCGGACGCAAGGTGAACTTCACCGTGGAGAAAAAACCGGTCAAAACCCGTGACGTCGTTTTGCGGGTCAACAATCTCTCGCTGACGGGCGCGGCGGGCGGCGGGCAGCATCTGCACAACGTCTCCTTTAACGTCCGCGCCGGTGAAATCGTCGGTATTACGGGGATCGAGGACAACGGGCAGCGCGAACTGGTTGATGTGCTGACGGGATTGCTCAAGCCAACCCACGGATTCGCAACCTTTGGCGAACAGGATATGACCCGGCTAAGCATCCGCGCCAGAAACGACCTGGGAATCGCGTATATACCGGAGGACCGGCGCCGTTTTGGTTTGGTTCCGGATTACACGCTGGCCGAAAACCTGATCCTGAAAAGCTATCAAACGCCGCAGTTCAGCAAACGCGGTTTTCTTCGGTTTTCGCAGATTAAGCAGCATGCGGACAAGCTCATCGAACGTTTCGATATCCGTGCAGGGCAAGGGGCGGGAACGCCTGTCCGCAGCATGAATAGTGCGAACCAGCAAAAGGCGGTCGTTGCGCGCGAGGTTTCCCTCTCCCCCGATTTGCTGATCGCCGTGCAGCCTGCGCGCGGGCTGGATGCCGATGCGATCCGGTATATGCAAAAGCAATTGATAACCATGCGCGACGAAGGACACGCGGTACTGCTGGTCAGCCCGGATCTGGATGAAGTCATGCGCATCAGCGACCGTATCCTCGTGATGCGCGAAGGCAGAATCGCCGCCGAGGTGGACGGCCCCAACGCCGTTCGTCAGGAGCTCGGGCTGTATATGGCGGGCGCTACGCCCACGGATATCGCATGGGAGGGTATGTAGGATGCAGCACGGGCGCAGCTTCAGCGCAGCACTATTCTCCGCCGTCGTTGCGATTGTCTTCGGCTTGCTCGTCGGCTATCTGCTGCTGCTGATTGCCCATTCCGAATGGGCTTTCCGGGATTTATCAACAATCCTGACCGCAGGGTTCGGCGATACGGCCAAGTTTGCCCGTGTGCTCTGTCAGGCGGTGCCGCTGATCTGCACCGGCCTTTCCTTTGCCTTCGCTTTTAAAACGGGATTGTTCAACCTCGGCGCGGCCGGGCAGTATGCCGTGGGCGCGTTCTTTGCCCTTTTTGCGGGCATTCATCTGCAGCTTCCCTGGTATTGGGCAGTGATCGCATCGATCATCGGCGGTGCTATCTGGGGCGCGATCCCGGGCATCTGCAAGGCGCTGTTCAACGTCAGCGAGATCGTTTCGTCGTTTCTGTTCAGCTGGATCGGCGTGTTTGCCGTGAATATGGCGTTTCAGAACTTCCCCATGCTGATTGTGAACTATTGGGACAAATCCTCCGTGACGGACCGCACCCCCCTGCTTGCCGACGCGAACGCCAGCGCCGTATTGCCAAAGCTGGGGCTGGACCGGCTGCTTAACAGCAATCTTATCAATATCGGCTTCCTCATCGCGGTTCTCGCCGCCGTTATCCTCTGGATTTTACTGCAAAAGACGACGTTCGGCTATACGATCAAAGCCTGCGGATATAGCCGCGACGCCAGCCGGTATTCGGGCATCAACGTCAGGCGAACGATCATCCGCTCGTTTATGATCTCCGGCGCGCTTGCGGGGCTTGGCGGAGGCCTGTGCTACCTCGGTGGCGGCGAGCAGTATACCTTCCTGAATGTGCTGCCGGCTGCCGGTTTCATCGGCATCCCCGTTGCGCTGCTGGCAAGCTCCCACCCCATCGGTATCATCGTCAGCGCTCTGTTCATCAGCGGTATACAGATCGGCGGTGAGGCACTGCAGCCTCTTTTGATAAGCGGGACTACCGATCTCATCATCGGCGTGATGATTTACGTCAGCGCCTTCGCGCTGCCGCTGCAAATCCTGTTCGGAAAGCTGTTCCTGCGCCGTTCGCCTGCCACACAATCCCTTCCGGACTCGCAGGGAGAGGATGGTGAGAACGAATGATCCTTGGCGATATCCTGGGCTCTACGCTGCTATTCGCCGTTCCGCTGATGCTGACAGCCCTCGGCGGCATGTTCTCGGAGCGCAGCGGCATTGTGAACATCGCGCTGGAGGGCATCATGATCGTGGGCGCGCTGGCCGCAAGCCTGTTCCTGCGCTATATCGACGATATGGGGTACAATCCAAATCTGACGCAGCTGTATAT
>Ga0116164_10002430_pt1 | contig 13323 bp, 9 predicted proteins | sample AD_UKC109_MetaG_FD_89888 | JGI IMG/M metagenome (GOLD analysis project Ga0116164, IMG submission 89888) | Active sludge microbial communities of municipal wastewater-treating anaerobic digesters from Hong Kong - AD_UKC109_MetaG | ecosystem: Engineered > Bioreactor > Anaerobic > Digestate... | reverse complement strand
CCAGTTTTTATAGACGACCAGCAGCGCAATCAGCAAACAGCCCAGTTTAATGGAAAACGTCTTTTCGACCAGCAGCGCGATCAGCGCAAACGCCGCAAACACCGCGACGGTTTTCTTCTCGTTCGGGTGGATCGGCAGCAGCAGCGAAATCAGATAAGCCGCAGCCAGCACGAACACGACCAGCTGATGCGGCACGAGCGCGAGGAGCACGCCGAAGCTCACGGCGATCCCCTTCCCGCCGTGGAACCGCTTCAGCGGCGAAAACGCGTGCCCGGCCACCGGCGCAAGCATCGCCAGCGCAAAGGCCGGGGACGTTACGTCCATCAGCTTCATGGAAAGCATCACCGGCACGTACCCTTTGGCCAGTTCAAGCGTCAGGCACAGCATTCCGAGCGGCGCACCCGCATACTCGAACGCATTGTGCGTCCCCGGGTTTTTGTCGACGCTGACCTTCGTCACGTCGATCCCTTTGAAGGCGAGCGGCAGATACACGCAGTACAGGACGCTGCCCGAAAGGAATCCGGCGACGATGCAGGCCAGCGCGTTAAGGCCGAATCCGCCTGCCACAGCCAGCCGCCTCCCCCGCGCTTAAAATCCGCTTTGCAATGTCGTCCGCGGCAAATGCCGGTATCAGCCTTTGCTGCCGGGTGCGCATGACGTGCTGCGCCAGTTCGTTGTTCATCAGCGCCAGCGCCTGGTCCGCTGCGTCCGCCGGCCGGAATGCGCGCCGCGCGATGCCGCGCGCCTGAAAATAAGCCGCGTTCTGCGTTTCGCAGCCCGGTATCGGCGCGGTCAGCAGCAGCGGCACGCCCGCTACGGCGGCTTCCGTGCTGGTGATCCCGCCGGGTTTGGTCAGCAAAACGTCGCTCGCGCGCATCCAGAGGACGGCGCTGTCCGTATAGCCGACGATCCGCAGCCGCCCGTCCCCGGAAAATCGCCTGAACAGCCGCTTTGCCAGCGCAATATTGTTTCCGCAGAGCGCCGCAACGAGCGTGTCCGCCGGGGCGCGGTCGAGCAGATCCTTTACGATCGAAACCATTTTCCCGCCGCCCATGCTGCCGCCCATAACGACGGCCAGGCGGGCGCCGTCGTCGATGCCGAGCGCTCGTTTCGCGTCCGCCTTGCCCGTTTGCTCGTGCGAAGCGCTTTTTACGGGAATTCCCGAGGCGTAAAGCCGTTCATTCGGAACGCCCTTTTGGGCGAACAGCGCCGACACGGCCTCGGACGGCGTAAAATACAGGTCCGGCCTCGTTTCTTCCCAGAGCGGGCTGCAGGCATAGTCCGTTATCACCGCGTAAAACGGGACGTTCAGCATGCCGTGCCGCCGCATATACGTCAGCGTTTCAGCCGGATAGAGATGCGTCGCCACCACCGCGTCGTACCTGCCGTCGTCGATTTGCTTGGCAAGCAGGGCCGCGTATTTCCGGTTGGCCAGATAGACCGGCGAACGGCCGCGGCTGTGGCTGATCGCGTCGCCTAACAGATACGTCGCCCCGAATGCGTGCGGCGTCAGCACGGCGGAACGGATATACACGTCCGCGACTTTTTTCGCCGCCCGCTCGCTTGTGAGAGCGATGTGGTCCAGCACCGTGCAGTGCGCGCCGCGCGCCGACAATGCTTCGCGTACCGCTTCCGCCGCGGAATTATGGCCCTGTCCCGTCGAGCAGGACAATATCAGCACGTTCAATGTGCTCCCCCCTCAAAATCATTCGATTGTCGTCAGCAGCCGCAGCCTCCGCACGGATGCGAGCAGTGCCAGAGTTCGTCCGCAACCGGCGCCCAGTCCTTTGCGCGGGCCGCGCACTTGCCGCAGTAATCTTTCGCTTCCTCCGGCGCGAGCATTTCGGTCGAACGCGCGCCGCTCGCTTCCACCATCTCGGCGAGCTTGCCCGTGTTGTCCAGCACCGGGCAGGGGCGGAGCATGTTGCCATTAAACGGCTGGTTGTCGTGATACTGCATGAACAGCGGCGATTGCAGCGCCTCGAGCAGCGTCTTTTCCCGGATGTTGCAGTCCGAATAGTGGATGAACGCGCAGGGCTCGATATCGCCGCCGGCGTTGATGTGCAGATAGCGCCGGCCGCCCGCGATGCAGCCGCCGACGAATTCGCCGTCGTTCCAGAAGTCGATCGTAAACAGCGGCTTCGTCTTGCGGAAAGCGCGCAGACGGTCGTACATGAACTTCCTCTGTTCCGCGGTCGCCATCAGTTCCGGCACCGCGCCCTTGCCGACCGGCATATAGGTGAAGAACCAGGCGAATTTCGCGCCCCAGTCGACCATCGCGTCGAAATATTCCTCGCTGCCGATCATCTCCGCGTTCTTGCTCGTATAGCAGCAGGAAACGCCGAAGAGCAGCTTCTTTTCGCGCAGGATCTTCATCGCCCGCTGTACCGCGGCGAACGTTCCCTTGCCGCGGCGGAAATCGGTGTCCTTTTCAAAGCCTTCGACGCTGATGGCGGGCACGAAGTTTTTCACGCGGAGCATATCGTCCGCAAACGCCTCGTCGATGAGCGTTCCGTTCGTAAACGCGAGAAACGCGCATTCCGGGTGACGTTCGCAGAGGGTGATGATGTCCTTTTTGCGCACGAGCGGCTCACCGCCGGAATAGATGAAGAGGTAATTGCCAAGTTCCTTGCCCTGCTTGATGACGCTGTCCAGCTCGTCGAGCGAGAGGTTCAGCTTGTGGCCGTATTCCGCCGCCCAGCAGCCCGTGCACTTCAGGTTGCATGCGCTCGTCGGGTCCATCAGGATCGCCCACGGAATGTTGCAGCCGTACTTCTCCCGGTTTTTCTTCTGCCGTGCGGAGCCCACCAGCGAGTCGTTGATGGCGACGGTTTCGAAGAGCTTTTCCCGCACGCCGTCGTCGATGTCGGTCCACAGGCTCATGATCAATTGATACCAGTTGCTGTCCTTGTCCGCAAACACCTTGCGTATCGCCTGCGACTGCCTGGTGACGGAGTCGCTCGTATCATGTTTCTCCAGCCAGTCCAGTACTTTGGGCACGTTCTTGACCGGATCGCTGTTTAAATAATCCAGCACCTGCCGATAGGCGAACGCTTTTATGCTTTCTCCAATGGTCCTGCTCATAATTTCTGTCCTTCCCTTCCGGCTTTTTTATCATCATATTCCCGCGCGCCGGCGGTGTCTGCGAACAGATTCCGCTTGCTGTGTAGTTTTCTCTTATTCAATACAGAGTGTTACGTTTTTAGACAATCCTTCGCCCGTGTGCAGTTTTTTCTCTCGTCTTCCGCTTTGGTCATAGGTACTTGACCGCAAAGCGCTTACGCTTAGAGCATCGTTTTAGAAACGAAGGAGATCTTTTTTATGAGTTTGCACACTACGGCCATGTTTCGGCCCGATCGCCGCGACCAAAGCCGCGTCGATACGGAGGGAACGGTATGAATGAACATATGGCGTCCGCAATCCTCGGCGTTTCCGTCGATATCTGGATTCGCGACATGCAGCACGATACGCAGAGGACCGCCCGTCGTCTGGCCGAGCTCGGCGGCCTGTTTTCGAGCGGCGTCAAACAGCGCCGTTTCTTCCGCCAGGCGGAAGAAATCCTGAAAAGCCGCTCCAGCGCGTACTACTCCCTTTTGAAGGCGCTGTGCTCAAGCGTCGACACCGGGGCGCTTCGGACGTTCGGCATGGCGTTTGGGTATTTTAGCCTGAGCCGGGGCGCGGCAAAGCGGCGCGCCGCCGCCCAGAGCGGACGGGCGGGCGTTTCGTTCGCCGCGTTCGTCCGCGACGCGACCGCGCCTTCGCTTGAAAGCTCCGTGCTTTCAACGAACCCGTTCGGCACGGGCACCTATCTCGTCTACCCTTCCGCGTCCTGCGACGCGACCGCGCTCTGCGGCGTCATGCGCAAATATCGCGAATGCGCCTTTCTCGTGTTTGACGCGCAGCATGATTTTGCCGACGGGCTGCCGTTCAACGCAATGCGTCTGATCCCGTTTCAGGAACTGCTGGACGGCAGGCTTCCGCGAAAGGGCGAACTCTTCGGCGCGTTTGCCGCTTACGGCGAAGCTTCGCTCGAGCGGGACCTGTCGAGCGAGCGCTTAAAATCGCTCAGCGAGCGCAACTGCCTGTTTTACGTCCTGACAGCCTCCGCCGGCGTTTCGGCATGCACGCGTGCGCGGGTCGGGCGGGAGATCAGCCTCCTGCGGCGAAACCTGCCGTACCCCGTCTTTCCCGTTTCGCTGGAGACGGACGTGGAATACGTGGATTCGCCGGTGCCGATGTTCCTTCCCCAGTTTGCGGGCGCCCTCTGACCGGCATGTCAACTCAAACGGCCGCCATTTTCGGCGGCCGTTTAAGTTGTAAACAAGTTGTGAGTTTTATAAGGGAAATTGAAAGAGAGGTTGAGTTATGATATCATACCTTTGTTTAGACCAACACATAACCATGCATAACAGGAAGGAATATTGCTTCACATGAACAAAACGATGAAAATAGTGCTGATCTTGCTGGTTGTAATAGTCGTGGCTATCGGAGGATTCCTCTGGTATGTGCTCGGCAGCATGCGTTCCGGTGCGGTGGAAACCGTAGAAAAGCCGGATTTGGAAGCAACCGACGACGCTGAAACCGAAGCGAGCATCTTCACCGTCGATGCCGACGAACCGACCCCGTCTCCGACGCCGATGCCGATCTATGAGGAAGAGACATTGGAGGACAGCGTCATCAACATTCTTCTCATTGGCACGGACTCCCGCCTCGAAGATACCGGCGAAGATTCCGACGGCCGTTCGGACTCGATGATCCTTGCCTCCCTGAACAAGGACACCGGCAAAATCACACTGGTTTCCTTCATGCGTGACGCACGCGTCAAGCGCATCGGTTCAAGCGGAAAATTCACGTTTTACAACAGACTCAACGGCGCATACAGCGGCGGCTATGCCGGAGGCGGCCCGGGCGAGCTGATCAACACGATCAACTATAACTTTGGCCTCGATATCCAGGAATACATCGCGATCGGTTTCGACGGCTTTGCAACGCTGATCGATGAGATCGGCGGGCTTGACGTCGAACTGGACCAGGCCGAGATCAACTTCATCAACGACCGCATTAAAGGCGACCACGAACTGGAGCCCGATATCGTTAAAAACGCCAGCACGATCAGTGAAGACCCCGGCGTCATCCACCTGGACGGCGCGCAGTGCCTGATCTATGCGCGAAACCGCCACACCGGCGTTGACGGCGGCGACGGCAACGATTACGATCGTGTAAGCCGTCAGCAGGAGATCATCCAGCTGGTCTACGAGAAACTGACCACGGAGATGGACCAGCAAAGCGTGTATGCGCTCATCACGTTCGCCACCAACTACATCACGACGAACATGAAGCTCGACACCATGATGGACCTTGCCTCGTTCCTGCTCGCCAACGACTTGGAATTCGCGACGACAAGCATTCCCGCCGCAGGCAGCTATAACTATTATGTCGACGAAGACACCGGTGAAAAGACCGAGCTTTTAGAATTCAACATCAAAAAAGCTTCCGCTGCGCTTTTGGAGTTGCTCTACGGCGCGGAAGAAACACCGGAACCGGAGACGACCGACTCCGGCGACTGATCCCTGTTTTGCCCGTTCTGCCGCCCCGCTTCAAGCGGGGCGGTTTTTTCGTCCTCTCAATCGGTCCCGAAGATGCCGGCTTCAGGATTTTACATGAAAAACACCGGTGTGCATGGTATACTGATCAACATGAAGCTGCGTTTTTCGAAACGGATATTCGCCGCCGCCGCGCTGTTTGCGATTCTGCTTTCCGGCTGTACCGCCGAAGGCTTTTCTCTGCTTGCAACGCCGACGCCAGTGCCCACGCCGTCCCCCACGCCGTCCCCGACGTCCGTGCCCACGCCCGTTCCGGTCGTCGCCGTGTTCGGCGCGGATGCATCGCTGTCTTTTTCCGAAGGCGTGGCGGACTATGCGGACGGCGAGCCATATCGGCTGGAATTCGTCTCAGGAGACGTCGGCGCGCTGTCGCAATATCGTCCCGAGGGCGCCGCAGCCGCCATCGTGTTTCTGGAAAATTCCGGCGTTTCCCTGCCGGAAGCGGAGATCCCCGTCTATGCCTATGCCGCCGACGGACAGAGCGTTTCGTCGAGCGTCAAGCACCTGACCTATGGCGACACCAACGCCGCGATCGATACGCTGAACCTGGCGATCGCATACCCGCCCAATGAAACGCCCGTGCGCATGATCGGGTTGTTCGCGAGCAAGACCGGCCGCGCATACATCGTCTGGAACCGCGCCGTCGACGCCGGCCGCGTCTTTGAAAAGGCGGTGTTCGTCGAAAGCGGTTCTGATCGGACGGCGGACGAGTGGCTTATGGAACAGTTCGCCGCGTTCTATCCCGGCATGCTCGACGCGGTCTTTGCGGAAACCGGTGCGCTCGCCGTCTCCGCGGCGCAAATACTGGATGAACTCGGCCGAGACGACGTCGAGGTCTTTGCGGCCGCGACCGACGCAAACGCGGACTGCGCACTCTCGCCCGTTCTGGTGGCCGTTACGGGCGCGGACCTGTATCGCGCGGGCGAGCTCTGCTGCGAAGGCGCGCAGGCGCTTTTGTACGGCGAGGAAGCGCGCAGCAGTATCATGCTGCCGACGCTGTTCCGGTTTTCGCCGGAATCATAAGCAGGTTTACAAAAAAGGCGCACAAAGCGCCTTTTGAGACCGTCAAAAAACTTGTTTTTTGACGGGATAACCGCGTTTTGCCTCTCACCCCTTGGGTTCGCGGGCGGCAAAACGCGCAGAGAAACCGCCCAAAAGGGCGATCCGTCGCGGCGGATGAACCGCCGCAGCCGGAATATATGGGTTAAGGGTTGCGACCCTTAACAATCCCTTGGACTTTTTTGACAGACTGAAAAGGCGCACAAAGCGCCTTTTTTCTATATGCCGTATTTCGCTTGGAAAACCCGTCAGTTCAGGATCACGCCCCAGCCGGTCGTAAGCCGGTTGGACTGGACGTACCCGGTCTCGTTCTGATACTGCAGTTTTGTCCAGCCGTCCTCCGTCGTCTCCAGCACCTTGACCGAAACGCGCGCAGGCATTTTGCATATCTGCTCGGATTTCGTATCGGGAGCGGCGTAGAGCCACTGCGTCGAGCGCAGCAGCGTCGCGTCCTCGCTGGTATCCATTTCCCCTTCGACATACGAGATGTAACCGCGGCGGATATACCCTTCCTTTTTGCCGTAGCGCACTTTTACCCAGACCTCGCCTTCAAGCAAAACTTCCAATTCGTCTCCGACGCTCAGCCTTTTCACCGTGTCGAAAGACGACCCGCAGCCCTTTCGCATCCGCGCGCCTTCCACCGTTACCCAAGCTTTGGGATTCGGCAGTTCCTCGTTATCATCGACAATCGTCTTCTGAAACGCATTGTATTCGCTGAACGAAAGCTTGCTTTTCAGCGCGCGCCGCAGCTCGCTGTTTTTCGGTTCGCTCGTGCTGATTTCGACCTTCGTGCCCGGGCACGCGTAATAATAGAGCCATTTGGCATCCTCGACATACAGCCGGACGCACCCGTGGGATACGCTCTGTCCCATGTCGTAATAGGGCGAGCGTTTGAGGGAATTTACCGACCGTTTCGAGTACATGATGGAGTGAAAGAAGATGCTCCCGACGATTTGCACCCAGTAGCGCGCATATTCCCCGTCGAAATCCGCAAATTTTCCGAATCGCTCGCGGCCTCCGATCTTCCATATGCCGCGCGGCGTCGGCGTCGCCTCGTCCTCCGGGTCGGTCTCGTCCACCTCGGTCCGTCCCGAAGCGCAAAGGAAACGCCGCACGATCTTCGTATATTCGCCGTTTTCGTCGCGCTCGTAGACCGTTACGATATGGTTCCGCAGATCCAGCAGGATATAATATTGATCGGGATCGTCGTTCTTCAGTTCGTCCATGGCCCGCGTCCTTGCGGGCGCAAGCAAAACGACCGCAAGCAGGACGGCGGCAAGCGTGAAAGCGCAGATACGACGCACCTGATTTTTCCCCCTCCAAAATACAAGTGCGGGCGCGATTTCTATCACGCCCGCAAAGTCGATCCTATTAGAAAATCCGATAAGCGCAGATGAAGTGTTCCTCCCAGTATCCGCCGCTCTTGAGCACCGTGGACGAGGTCCGGACTTCGCCCTGCGACGAACTTGCGTCGATCATCTTGCCGCTTCCGATATAGATGCCGACGTGGCCGGTCGACGACGTACTGCCCGAGAAAACCAGAATATCGCCTCTCTCGATCGAGCTCATGCTGGATATCTTCTGGAACCGGGACGTGGTCCGCCATGCGATCGACGTCATGTAACTCACGCTTACGCCGGAGTTCTTGATGCACCAGTAGACGAAGCCGGAGCAGTCGAAGGTGTTCGGGCCCTTGGCTCCGCGCACGTATGTGCAGCCGAGCTTGCTCTCCGCCAGTGCGACGAGTTTTTCGACGCCGGTCTTGTTGGATACGCTCGTCGAAGAAGAACTGCTGCTTGACGAAGAGCTGCTGCTCGACGAACTGCTGCTGCTCGACGAAGAGCTGCTCGACGACGACTCCGTGGATGTGGACGGCGACGTGGTCGATTTTTTCGCGCTGGAGGAGTTGAGCATCGTCAGCGTTACGGCGCCGACCTTGCCGTCCTGCGTTAAGCCGCTTCTCTTCTGGAAGGCCTTTACGGCGTCCTCCGTGATCTCGCCGAAATAGCCCGTTGCGTTCGCGCTGGTCATATAGTTCAGTTCGGCCAGACGCGTCTGAATATTCTTCACCGCCGTGCCGTAGTCGCCGAGCTGGATGACCATCGACTGCGCTTCGCCGGAAAGAAGCAGGTCGCGCGTGACCGGGCCGAGACAGCCGTCGCGCGTCAGGCCGTTGGCCTGCTGGAACGCCTTGATCGCGGAAACCGTAGCGCGTCCCATTATGCCGTCCGGCTTAAAGGTGATGTAGCCGAGTTTTTTCAGCGCCGTCTGGCAGTCCTTGATGACCTGGTTTTCGTCGCCTAGGGTATAGGCGTTGCTCACGACGTCCTCGCCGTAAAGCATCTCAAGCGTCTTGACCCCGACTTTGCCGTCGGCCGTCAGGTCGTTTTTCTTTTGGAACGCTATCACGGCTTCTTCGGTTTTATCGCCGAAGTTGCCTTCAATATTCGCCTTGTTGTCAAAGTAGCCAAGCTCGTAAAGCCGCTGCTGGACGCCCTTGACGTCCTCGCCCGAGTCCCCGTTTTGCATGACGTAGATTTTCGCGTCGTCGCTCATCAGCGCGTTGTATGTCGTTTCGCCGCAGATACCGTCGTCGTCCAGTCCGTTGTGCCGCTGAAACGTTGTGAGCGCTTCCTTCGTCAGCGGGCCGAAATGCTCCGTCGGTTCGTCGGAGTCCATGTAGCCGAGCTCCATCAGCCTCGCCTGGATCGCCGCAATGATCGCGCCGTCGTCACCCTGCTCGAGTTCGCTCGTGAAAACGACTTCTTCGGTCGTTTCCGCTTCCGTCGTCTCGGCCGTCTCCGTCGTTTCGGTTGCGGCGGAGTCGTCCTCGATCGTTCCGTCGTCTTCCGTGGAATCGGCCGTGTCGCCGCTGTCGAATACCGCCTCCTGCTCCGTGGCGTACGCCGCGAGCATCTCCGTTGCGTCCGCGCTGGATTTCTTTCCCGGCAGCGCGATTGCAAGGACGATGATCGTGACGAGTAAAAACCCGAACGCGCCGCCGGCGATCAAAAGCGTCCGGCGCGGCAGTTCCATTAAATAGTCGTATGCCTTGCGCACGCCGATATAGACGCCGCGTGCGGAAACGCGCGCAACGGATACGGCGGCCTTTTTCGTTTTCTTCCAGAATCGCCTGAGCGTAAACGGTTTTTTACTGCTGCTTTTATGATTGCCCGCATCCGGCTTCGTCTGCCGTGATTCGCGGTGTTCCCGGATGTCGGCTTTGATTGTCCTTACGAAATTTCTCCAAAAACGCCGGAACGTCGGCTTCTTTTTGGCGCTCCCGGTTTGCGTGCGCTGCCCCTGTCTCTGTCCCTGTGTGTACGGACGCTGGGACGACGCGCCGCTGCCCGTCTGGCCGTATGCGGTTTTGCTATGCGGTGTCTGCTGCGTATAGTAGTGTCCTGTCGCCACGTTCCGACTCCTTTCGGCGGGGAATACGCGTATCCTCCGCCTGATATCCAAGTCATATCCTCTTGCAGATTATAGCAACGAATCGTGACATTGGGTTGAACATTTTTTTAACGAATCGCTAAGACTCCGCGCGCCGGCGGGCGCTCTTCAGCCGTCGTAGTATTCGCCGCGCCGGTAATCGAAGATCGCGGCGTTATATTTCTTGAAATCTTCCAGGACTTTCCCCGTTCCAAGTGCGACGCAGGAGATCGGGTCCTCCGCAATGCGGCAGGGCACGTTCGTGCGCTCCGTAACGTAGCGGTCAAGTCCTGTTAAAAGCGCGCCGCCGCCCGTGACCACGATTCCCGTTTCGGCGATGTCCGTCGCGAGCTCCGGCGGCGTCCGCTCGAACAGTCCGCGTACGCGCTCCATGATCGCGGAAAGCGGCTCGGACAGCGCGTCGACCATTTCGTTTGTGCCGATCGGTACGGCCTCCGGCAGGCCGGAGGTCAGGTTCCTGCCGCGGACTTCGATGATGCGCTGTTCTTTTTCGATATGCGCGCGCCCGTATGCGATCTTGATGTCCTCTGCGTTTCGCTCGCCGATATACAGGCTGTGCTTGCGCTTCATATAGCGGCGCAGCGCTTCGTCAAATTTATCTCCGGCCATCTTGATCGAATCGGACAGTACGATCGCGCCGTACGCGATCACCGCGATGTCCGTCGTGCCGCCGCCGATGTCGAGCACCATGTGCCCTTTGGGTTCGTTGATGTCGATGCCAGCGCCGATTGCCGCGGCGATCGGTTCCTCGATCAGATAGCTGTACCGGGCTCCCGCTTCGTCGGAAGCCTCGATGACATAGCGCTTCTCCGCCTCCGTAACGCCGGACGGCACGCAAACGACCGCGCGCGGCCTGTAGAGCAGCCGCGTGCCGACGACTTTCCGGAAAAAGTAGCGGAGCATACGCGCGGTCACGTCAAAATTCGAAATAACGCCGTCCCGCAGCGGACGGATGACGATGATGTTGGCCGGCGCGCGGCCCATCATTTTCCGCGCCTCTTCACCGATGGCGACGATGCGCCCGGTGATGCGCTCCACCGCGACGACGGACGGCTCCTTGAGCACGATGCCCTTATTTTTCACATATACAAGGGTTGACGAAGTACCGAGATCGATCCCGATGTCCGAGGTATCAAATAAACCCATTTCCTAACCCGCCTTCCGAAATTCAATCGGACATATAAAGCCTATAATATCAATTGATTTTATCATGCGAAGTATCGACGAACAACCAAACAAAGTGTGAACGTCAAATGAACAAGCCACCATATATGGGGCTTGTTCACCTTAAAGCTATCTTAAATCGCAGCAAACCGCGATGCCGCCTTACGGCACAGCGGCCTTGAGCACCTCGCCGATCGGCGCGGAAATTGCGAGCGTCGCGCCCGAATCCCGGCTGGTCCGGCTCATATTGATCACGACGAGGTTGTCGCCGTTGAAATAATCCGCAAGTCCCGCGGCCGGATAGACGACGAGCGACGTCCCGCCGATGATCAGCGTGTCCGCGCGCGATATCTGCCGGACGGATTCGCCGATGATCCGTTCGTCCAGTCCTTCCCCGTAAAGCACGACGTCCGGCTTGATTGTCCCGCCGCAGCCGCACTTCGGCACGCCGCTTTGCGTCAGTATCTCCGCAAGCGAATACGATTTATGGCAGCGCATGCAGTAGTTGCGATAGACGCTGCCGTGCAGCTCCAGCACGTTTTTGCTCCCGGCCTTCTGATGCAGGTTGTCGATGTTCTGCGTGATCACCGCCGTCAGCGTACCGCGCTGTTCCAGCCTTGCCAGCGCGCGGTGCGCGTCGTTCGGTTCGGCGTCCGGAAACAGGAGGAACTTTTTGTAATACTCGAAAAACGTCTCGGTATGGTGCAGAAAGAAATCATGGCTGATGAGCACCTCCGGCTCGTACCCGAACTGCTTGATCGCCTGAAACACGCCGTCGCCGGAGCGAAAGTCCGGAATACCGCTTTCGGTGGACGTTCCCGCACCGCCGAAAAACACCGTCCGCTTCGATGTGTCCAGGATTTCCTTAAGCTTTGCAATCTGGTCTGATAATGCTTCTTCCATGTTGCCCTTCACCGCTTGTTCGTTGAATTTTCCAGCGCGGCCGGGCCGATTTTCGGAACGCCGGGCCGCGCCGTCGTCCCCATCATAGCACTTGAACCGAATTTTGCAAGTTTGCCCGGACGAAGGTGGCCATCCCCGCTTCCGTGTGCTAAAATGGACGCATGAAAATCAGATTTTATAACGCATGGATTCTCCCGCTCGACGGCGTAACGCCGCTCTTTTCCGGCGAACTCGTCACCGACGGCAGCGCCGTTTCCTATGTCGGCGCGGACGGCTCCGGCTTCGGTCCGTTCGACCGCGAGATCGACTGCCGCGGCAACCTCGTCATGCCGGGTTTTAAAAACGCGCACACGCATTCCGCGATGACGTTTTTACGCTCGCTTGCGGACGATTTGCCGCTGCAGCGCTGGCTCACCGAGCAGGTGTTCCCCAAGGAAGCGCAGCTGACCCCGGACGACGTATATGTGCTCACGAAGCTCGCAATCCTCGAATACCTCACAAGCGGCATTACGGCGATGTTCGACATGTACTATTTCCGCGAGAGCATCGTGCAGGCTTCCCTCGATATGGGGTTTCGCACCGCGCTCGTCGGCTGCGCCAACGATTTCGGCGGGTCGGCGCAGCAGATCGCGGACGAATACGGGCGTTATTCAAAGCGCGACCCGCTCATCACCTACCGGCTCGGCTTCCATGCGGAATACACGACCTCGTATCCACTGTTAAAAGACCTCGCCGACATGGTGCAGTCGCTGAAGCAGCCGTTTTATACGCACCTTTGCGAAACGCAGGCCGAGGTGGACTCCTGCGTCGAACACAGCGGCATGCATCCGATCGAATATCTGGATTCGCTCGGTCTGTTCGAATACGGCGGCGGCGGATACCACTGCGTGCATGTTTCCGAGCATGAAATGGAGATTTTAAAGGATCGGAACATGACCGTCGTCACCTGCCCCGGCTCCAACACGAAGCTCGCAAGCGGCGTCGCGCCCGTTTTCGAGTATCTGCAGCGCGGCATACCGGTCGCCATCGGCACGGACGGGCCGGCAAGCAACAACTGCCTCGACATGTTCCGGGAAATGTTCCTTGTCACCGGATTGCAAAAGCTTCGCCACGGCGCGGAAGCCGTCGGCGCGCCGGACGT
>Ga0116164_10002427_pt1 | contig 13326 bp, 13 predicted proteins | sample AD_UKC109_MetaG_FD_89888 | JGI IMG/M metagenome (GOLD analysis project Ga0116164, IMG submission 89888) | Active sludge microbial communities of municipal wastewater-treating anaerobic digesters from Hong Kong - AD_UKC109_MetaG | ecosystem: Engineered > Bioreactor > Anaerobic > Digestate... | reverse complement strand
GCTACAGTCCTTTAAATGTCTTCCTTTTAATAATGGCAATAGCTTTTGCAATCAGTCTAAGGGCAGGCGGCTTGATTCTTATTTGTTATCTTTTTCTGTTTTTCTTTCTGGCAGAGTTGTATAAGTATTTCAACAGGAAAATATTTTCCATCTCCGGTGTACTGTGGAAACTAATTCTGCTTGTTCTGATATCTTTTGCTGCTTTTTTCCTGGGTATATTACTATGGCCCTATGCTTTGCTTGGTCCCTTCCGGAATGTGGCGGAATCATACCATATAATGGCACATTATCCTCTTACTTTCCGGCAGCTTTTCGAAGGAACAGCTCAATGGTCCGATTTTATGCCATGGTATTTCATTCCAAAATCAATGCTGATAACAATACCTTTGATTGTTCTCACCGGTTTTTTTACTTTCTTCATTTTTGCAGGTAGGATATACAGGTCGGGTAAATTGTTTGTGACAGGTATGACGCTTGTCACACTACTGTTTCCGCTTGTTTTTGTTATTATTATCAAATCGAATGTTTACAGCTCATGGAGGCAGTTTTTATTCCTGTACCCGGTCATTGTGCTTCTGTCGGCTACAGGCTTAAATTGTCTTTTAGTGGTTATGAAGAACAGATTACTCAGGATAGCCATTATCTGCACAATAATTATTACGTCTGTTCATCCTGCACTTTATATGATACGTAATCATCCTTATGAGTATATATATTTCAATCAGCTTGTTGGTGGATTGAAAGGTGCTTACGGTGATTATGAAACAGATTATTATTATACGGCACAGACTGAAGCCTCTGCCTGGCTGATCGATTATCTAAAGAAGAACAACACCGACAGTGCTGTTATTAAGGCTACTTTTTCTGTTGAATGGCCCTTCCGGGATTATCCTGAATACCGGACATCTTATCTTAGGTTTGAAGACAGAAGTATGCATAATTGGGATTATGCTATAATAACAAACCGTTATATACCGCCAGTTCATATTAAAAACAGAAGATGGCCGTCTTCATCCTCTGTTTTCAATATATATGCCGACAGTGTGCCTGTATGTACTGTTCTGAAACGTTGCACAAAGGCTGATTATCTTGGATATCAGGCTCTTATATCGAAAAAGTATGATGAGGCAGTAAAATATTTTGAAGAAGCTGTTAAGATTAATGACGAGGATGAAATGATTTTTTATAATTTTGCACGGGCGTTGAACGAAACAGGGCAGTCAGTAAAGGCTGATTCACTGTTAGCTGTAGCGCTGGAAATAAATCCCGGTTTCGAGCCGGTCCTGATGTATTCGGGAGATATTGCTGTTGAAAGGGATGAGAGAGAATCAGCTCTTAATTATTATAAAAAGCTGATTAAGGTCAATATGAAGCAATATGAGGCATATGTCAAGCTGGCGCGTTTACTGGAGGAGAATGACCGGATGGAGGCAAGGAGATTATTAAGGGCTTGTCTCAGGATAAATCCTGGATACAGACCTGCAATAATTGCTCTGGGTGATACATACAGGGACACGAATATTGAAATAGCGAAAAAATATTACAGATTGGCAGATACTATTAATAATTAAATAAGCAATAAGATGAAAAAAGTATTACAAGTTATGGTTTTTTGTTCAGTTTTTGCACTGGGTGCACTTACTGCAGTTAATGCCCAGCAGCCACAGGGCGGAATGACAGATACTGTTAATATGGATACAGAAGCTGTACCTACTTTCTATTATGATATTGAAGACAGTGAAGAAGGTGGATCAGAAGGAAAAAGCTCCACAGGCACTATAGCTATTATTATTGGTGCAGTTGTGGTTGTTGGTGCGGTAGCATTCTTTCTTCTGAAGAAAAAGAAATAGAATACCAGGCGTATTATTTCAGATGAAAAAAAAGAGGATATCTCAAAAGATCATCCTCTTTTTTATTGCTTTTTTCATTATTTATGCTTCTCCACCCTTTTTTACCAGCCTGTAACAAATAATTCCGTAAATGTTATCAGCCAGGGGAGGGTTGCATCTTTAAGGTTTACCCTCAAATACAGAGACTTATAATTTTTCCCAAACGTTTCCTTTGGCATTTGAATTGACAGCGGCATGAATAAATTTCATACCTCTGACACCATCGTGTACAGTCGGGAATTCACCTGCTTTGAATTTCTGTTTACGTATTGATTTGGCAGCTCCTTTATAGATATTGGCAAGAGCTTCATAGATACCCTCAGGGTGTCCGGCAGGCATAGTGTGGCTTTCTTCTGCAAACTTTTCATTATATCCGTTAGCCGGTTTATAGATCTTTGTAGGTTCCGAATCACTCAAAAGGTATAGGAAATTAGGTTCTTCCTGTTGCCACTTCAGACTGGCTTTTGAACCATAAACAGCTATGGAGAGGTTATTCTCTTCTCCTGCAGCAACCTGGCTTGAGCGAACTATTCCTTTCAGGTTTTTACTAAATCTGAGAAGGACAGAGCCGTCAAGATCGAGTTTAACATTGTCTTTTACATTGTTAAGGTCGGCGAGGACTTCTTTTACTTCCAGTCCGGTAGTATATTCGATAAGGTTAAACGCATGAACACCGATATCACCCATACAGCTGCTTACTCCGGCATGTTCCGGATCAAGGCGCCATACTCCTGTTATGCGGCTTCCGGTACCATAAATGATGGAATTTATCCAACCCTGGTAATACTGGGCATCGATACGTTGTATTGTTCCCAGGATACCTTTGGCTATCAGGTCTCTCATTTGTCTCACCATGGGATATCCCGTATAGGTATGGGTGAGGGCGAAAGTAAGTTTATTCTTTTCTACCAGTTTTTCAAGGTCCTGTGCCTCTTTGACTGTCAGTGTCATTGGTTTTTCGCAGATAAGGTTGAAACCTTTTTCCAGAAGTTTCTTTGCGAAGGGATAGTGAAGGGCATTAGGTGTTACAATAGAAACAGCTTTCATCCTTTCTTTTTCAGGAAGAGCCAGTTCGGCCTTAATAAGGTCGTCTACACTTTCGTATACACGTTTAAGGTCTATTCCTTCTTTTACAGCAAATTCCTTTGATTTTTCATAATCGACATCGAAAACACCGCCTACCAGTTCATAGTCATTGCATATACGTGAGGCCCGGCGATGTGCATCACCTATGAATGCTCCAATGCCTCCGCCTATCATGCCAAATTTTATTTTTTCCATATATCTTTTATCTGGTTTTAGAAATTAAATAATTATAAACAAAATATTGTATACTGTTTTATGCTGAGAGGGCTATGATTCTTTTGACTTGCCCACTCTGCCAACAAAGAGTGATACAACAAGCAAAATAGCTGCCATAATGGCTGGTATGAGCAGACTTTGCTGAACAGTGGAACCTACGCTGAGGTTCCCGACAAATTTGGGGATGAGGGTACCGCCAAGCAGACCTATTGAGAACATTACACCCAATATACTTCCGTACAGGCCGGGATCAAATTTAGCGAATGTAACACCTACCAGTGTGGGGAAGATAGGGGCGAAAGCCAGACCGGCAAGTAAAACAGCCAGAATTGCCAGTCCGGGTGTTTTGGCAATAATCATCAGGAGTATTGCTGCCAGGGCCAGCAGAGAAGAATAGGTAACCAGTTTGGATCCCATAGCTGTAAGGTTTTTTACTCCGGATACGAGAAAACGTCCTATCATCAGTGCCACACCAAAGAGGCTGAGCACCAGACCTGCTTTTGCAGCCGGATCAATAGTGCCGGATGCTGCATAGAGTTCCTGCATAAGACTCTTGACCCAAGTGCCCATTGATATTTCAAGAGCCATATAACAGAAGAGGGCCAGTGCAGCAATGAGGACGGCAGGCTTGATAGCTACCTGTGATGCTTTGGCAAAAGTGAATCCTACCTGTACCTCGGGGAATTTGGCTATTAGGCTCACAATCAGAAAAATAAGGAAGATGGCAGCTAGAACGATAAGAGCTATTTTGTAGCTTAATCCCATCGTTTCAATGATCAATACAATTAACAGAGGAGCTGTCACATAACCAAGACCGAAAAAACCATTCCCGAAATTACTGGCACGGGCAGGGTCTTTGCCTTCAAAGAGGACCACAGGAATAAGGGTATTCCCGACGGTGTTACAGGCCATAGCTCCAAAACCCATAACGATACAGGCTATGAGGGCTCCGGTGAAAGAAGATGCGGTTGCCAGAAGCAGCATGCTCAGGCTGGTTGTTATATAACCAAAAATAGCCATAGGTTTATAACCGTATTTATCAACCATCGGACCGATAAATAACTGGACAATACACATTGTAAGGAAAGCTACCATAACAAGTGTACCCAGCTGGGCTTCGTTGATACCAAGTGCCACCATCAGCTCACTTGATATGGAGCCAAGGATGATAAAACAGATTGCTAAGCCGAAAACAGCCATTAACGCAACGATTGCTGTAGTTTTTTTCATTATTCCTTTTTTTATTTAACGGTTAGTGTAATGAGATATGAAATCCAAAATCCAAAATCCAAAATAGGTAAAACTATTTTTCAAATGATGAATCGAAAGCTATATTCGATGGCGGGAAATCGATCTTTTTAACAAATTCACATGCTTCCGTGGCGCCGTGTTCACGGTCCATCCCATTATCTTCCCATTCAACGGATAAGGGTCCGTCATATCCGATAGCATTCAGTGCCCTTATTATCTTTTCAAAATTGATACAACCGTGGCCCAGGCTCCTGAAATCCCAGTAACGTCCAAGTGTGCCAAACTCGGTATGGCCACCAAAAACACCAGCTTCAGCAGGAGAATCGGACCATGCAACATCTTTCATGTGTACATGGAAAATCCTGTCAGCGAAAGTGTAAATGAACTTAACATAATCGACTCCCTGGTAACCGAAGTGTGAAGGATCAAAATTAAAACCAAAAGCCGGATGGTTGTTAACTGCTTCAAGAGCTCTCCGGGCTGACGCTATATCAAAGGCAATCTCTGTCGGATGTACTTCCAGTGCGAATTTTATACCCATCTCCTGATAAGCATCAAGAATAGGGAGCCATAGCTTTGCAAATTCACTGAATCCGTCATTTATCATCTTTGGTGTTACAGGAGGAAATGAATAGAGAAGATGCCAGATAGGGCTGCCTGTAAACCCGGTTACTATTGATATACCCATTTTTTTTGCTGCTTCACCAGTCTTTATTACTTCTTCTGCAGCACGCCGGCGCACTCCTTCAGGATTACCATCACCCCAGATATAATCCGGAAGAATTGCTTTATGACGATCATCAATAAGGTCTGCTACACATTGTCCGACAAGATGTGCAGAGATAGCAAAGAGCTTCAGATCATATTTCGCAAGCATCTCTTTTTTTGCAGCACAATAAGCATCATCTGCCTTGTCAACTTCAAAGTGGTCTCCCGTACAACCAATTTCAAGGCCATCATAACCAAATGATTTGGCTTTTTGACATAGTGTCTCGAAAGGAAGATCTCCAAATTGTAGTGTAATTAATGTAACTGGTCTTTTCATAATTATATAGTTTATATTAATGAATAAATTAGGTTTCTTTCTTTAACATCATCAAATATTACAATATAAATGAACCATAACAAGAATAAAAAATATTCTGTTAAAATACAATTCAAATGCACCGACATCCTATTCCCTATTCCGGACCCTGAAGCTCAAACACTGAACTCTGAATGCCGGACCTCAACTTACCGTCACAGTTCTCTTATCCATATATTCCTGAACGACACGGGGTTGCCGTGTTCCTGGAGTGATATGGGCAGTTTTGCTTCGTGTGCCTTATAAGCAGGTATCCCAATATATTCTGTTGGTCCTCTCAGAGCAACGTGGTTCTGTATCAGGACTCCGTTATGCAGTACAGTAAAATAGGCTGGTTTGAGCAGGTCTCCGTTTTCCTGAAAGACAGGAGCGGTAAATATTATATCGTATGTCTGCCATTCTCCCGGTCCGAGAGAGGCATTCACAAGGGGTATATGCTGTTTGTAAATGGAACCTGCCTGGCCATTATAATAAGTCTCATTCTGATACGAATCAAGAACCTGCAATTCGTAAAGGCCCATGAGGAAAATCCCGCTGTTCCCTCTTCCCTGACTGCTGCCGGAAACTTCGGAAGGAGATCTCCATTCTACATGAAGCTGGCAGTCGCCAAATGATCTGACTGTTTTAATACCTCCGGTGCGTGGTACAACTGTTAGAGCAGAATCAGCAATCCATTTGATCTCTGTACCTCCGTTTTCCTGGATCCAGTTTACGGCATCAGCAGGACCGGAATAGAGGATGATGGCATCGGATGGAGGTGCTCCGGCCTTTCCGGGGGTTACTATCTCAGGTCTTCTCGACCAGTCTTCTGTCTCTTCAGGTTTCATTTGTGCTCCTATCTGAGTTACAGTGAACAGGATGATGATAACAGAAAAAAATCTTTTCATACGTAAATAGTTTAATTTTACAGACCATATTGTTTTTCCCTTTGTACGGGATACTGATTTCATGAGTTTATTATCAGTAACTGATAAAGTATTTTGCTAATATAAAAAATCCGTCGGAAGATACCCGTCTCTTTCCGGGAAATTATTTCCTTTGTAAGAAAAAAATACGTTATATGGGCACTATATCAGGATCATTATTAAACCGCAGAACTATCCGCAAATACTCTGAGAGAGATGTGGAGGAGAAGATGCTTGATTATCTGCTGTTGCAGGGAAGCAGAACATCTACTACAGGTAACATGCAGGTTTACAGTATAGTAATAACAAGGGATATGGAAATAAAAAAGGAGCTTGCTCCCTGTCATTTCAATCAGAGTATGGTTACCGAAGCTCCTGTCGTCCTTACTTTTTGTGCCGATTTTAACAGGTTTAACAAGTGGTGCAGGTTAAGGAAAGCAGATCCGGGTTATGATAATTTCCTTTCATTTATGACTGCTGCCACTGATGCGCTTCTTGCTGCACAGACTGTTTGTATAGCAGCTGAATCGGAAGGGCTTGGTATATGTTATCTTGGTACAACTATTTATATGACCAGAGATATTATAAAAATTCTCAGGCTGCCGGCCGGAGTTGTTCCTGTTACCACAGTCACTCTTGGATGGCCGGCTGAAAACCCGGAGCAGGTACCGCTTACCCTTGAAAGCCATTACTCATAAAGAGACATATAAGGATTATACCGATAAAGATATTGAGGAACTCTATTCTCAGAAAGAGAGCAGAAGTGATTCTGAGCTGTTCATCAGGGAAAATAACAAAGAGACATTGGCGCAGGTATTCACTGATGTGAGATATACCCGTAAAGATAATGTCCATTTCTCGGAAACATTATTGCAGGTTCTTGAAGAGCAGGGTTTTATGAATCAGTAGTTGTAGCTGTAAGCTATATGTGAAAGCCAGTTCTATTCAAAAGGGATCTCAAGTTCAAGAGCTATGTCATGAAGGTCTTTCAGGATAGCTGGCACAATACTTATACCTTCTTTCATAAATTTCTCCGTGGCTTCGCGTTCCGGGTCGCCGGGTATGAGTACTTTTTCCTGGCCATCAGCTGGTTTAGCTGATCTGAATGTTTCTATCCATTCATCCATTTTTTCTTTAAACTCTTTGGCAGACTGGAAGGCATCAATCCTTACAGCACCGAAGAAATGGCCTGTCCCTTTACCCGTTTTTTGTTCCAGTACGGGCAGGTAGGCCACACTGGGAGGTACGAAGGGACCAAAGTTGGCTCCGCTGAAGACTGAAGAGAATATATCGACAATGGATGACAGGCAATAACCTTTATGGCTCCCGTGTAGTTTGTCACCTCCCAGTGTCAGCATCGACCCTCCTGCCCTGAGTATTGAGGGGTCATTGGAAGGGTTGCCTGATTTATCCTGAACGTAGCCATAAGGTACATTTTCACCTTTTTTCTCAGCCACAGCAAGCTTGCCACGTGCAATAGGAGTAGTGGCAAAATCTGCCACAAAGGGTGGTTGCCTTAGTGCGGGAACAGCTACAGCAACAGGATTTGTTCCCATCATTCTGCTTATTGAGAGGGCCGGGGCAACAAGAGGATTGGCATTTGTCAGACAAATACCTGCCATATCGTTCTCAAGAGCCATCATTGCATAATAACCCGCAATGCCGAAATGATTTGAATTACGTGTGGCCACCCATCCTGTCCCGGCTTTCTTTGCTTTTTCAATTGCTATTTCCATAGATCGTTTCGCTGCTACCATACCTATGGCATTATCGCCATCAACAACAGCAGTGCTGGGTGATTCATGGACTATCCTTATAACGGGGTTTACATTTATTCTTCCTGCTTTCCACAATTCGTAGTAGTCTTTTATTCTCAACATGCCGTGAGAGGCATGTCCGCGCAGTTCAGCAGCAATAAAAACATCTGCGATTGTTGTTGAGTCTTCTTCACTGCATCCTATTCTGCGGAAAATACGCCGGGTAAAATCCAAAAGGTATTGATAACTATACATGTATGACTTATTCTTTATTAATTAATACGTTGATGAAAGCATTCAGTACAGGTTGAGAAATGGTCACTGTCTGAGGAACATATTTTTGCCTGACTTATCTTTCCTGTTGTTTGTTTATTTTTTTACTCTTACAGGGTATGGTGGTCTTACAGGTTCTTCGGGAGGATTTTCTTGTGCACTGAAGGCTATGGTTTTGCCATCCGGAGAAAAGTGCGGATTTGATTCAACTCCTTCATCTATAGTCAGTCGGCGGGGGTTGGATCCATCAATGCCGGCTGTCCACATGTCCTCGGCATAGATAAAAGCTATGCTGCCATCACTCACGGCAGCCTGTGACATCATTCTGGTATCAGAAGTATTAACTGTTGCTGTGTGCACAGGAAAAGACAGTACAGCAGAGAACAGGAAGATGAGAAACACTACAAAACGTTTCATAGGAGGATATTTGATGTATAATTTGACATAAGGAAAAAATATTATTGTGGTTTTCTGTCAGTATAACCGACAGAAGCCTGGCAGGTGGGGGTAATTTCAAGATCGTTGATGCATACATGCCCCGGCAGAGAAGCACAGAAATAAACAACATCTGCAATGTCTTCAGCTCTGAGAGCTTCGATACCGTTATAAACAGCCTTTGCTCTTTCTTTATCTCCTTTGAATCTCACGAGTGAAAACTCGGTTTCTGCAAAACCGGGAGCTATATTTGTCACTTTGATATTGTTTTTCAACATGTCTATCCTCATGGCTTTTGAGAGAGCGGTTACTGCATGCTTCGAGGCACAGTACACATTACCGTTCTCATATACCTCCTTCCCGGCAATGGATGATATATTGAAAATGTGTCCTTTGTTTTCTGCTACCATCAAAGGTGCTACTGCCCTTGTGACATACAGGAGCCCTTTTACATTGGTGTCCACCATCCTGTCCCAGTCGTCAATGTTGCTTTTGTCGATATGATCCATTCCCACGGCAAGACCTGCATTGTTTACCAGAATATCAATGTGTTTCCATTCACCGGGAAGCTTTTCAATGGCATCCTGCACTTCAAATCGTTTCCGGACATCAAAATTCAGCGCAAGGACTTTTACCTTATAGGCAGAGAGTTCTTTTACAAGCTCATCAAGTCTTTCTTTACGCCGCCCGGTAATAATGATATTATATCCATTGCCCGCAAATTTAACTGCTATAGCTTTTCCGAATCCGGCTGTTGCTCCGGTTATCATTATAATATTTTTCATCAGGATTAATTTTTGGTGACATGTAAAAATATAAATTTATTAATATATAATATCATATTAGCAGCTGTGACGAAAAGTCAGGTCTAAAATAATATCTTTGGCTGAGAAAATGAAAGAGTTTTCACATAACAGACAAGAAGAGGTAGGGCAGATGTTTGATGACATTGCTTATCGTTATGATTTTCTGAATCATTTTCTTTCATTCGGGATTGACCGTTTATGGAGAAGAAAGGCTGTCAAAACCCTTCCTAAACAATTTGACAGTCCGGCTATAATTGATATAGCCACAGGTACAGGTGATCTGGCTATTGAAGCCATGAGCCTGGAGCCTTGCCGTATCAGTGGTCTCGATATTTCTGAAAAAATGCTTGAACTGGCTGCCGGTAAAATACGAAAGAGAGGATTTTCAAAAAAGATAGAACTGTTGAAAGGATCTTCCGAAAGCATACCTTTCAGTGACGGAATTTTTGATATTGCAATGGTGGCTTTTGGAGTCAGGAATTTTTCTGATCCACTGAAAGGACTGAGTGAGATGGGCAGGGTGCTCAAAAACGGCGGAGTTATAATGGTGCTTGAGTTTTCGAAACCATCACTTTTTCTGCTTAAGCATCTTTATGTTTTTTATTTTCTCAATGTGTTGCCATTAATAGGCAGGCTCTTTTCCGGTCACAGGAAAGCTTATCGTTATCTTCCTGAGTCGGTGTTGCAGTTTCCTGAAGGGGATTCTTTCCTGGAACTTATGAGAAAAGCAGGTTTCAGGGAATTGAAAAAAAAGCCACTCAGTGGAGGAATAGCCACTGTCTATACCGGAATGAAATAAGGGATGCAATAATTATTATTCATAACAGTTTATTATCTTGTAAGACACAAAAAAATCTGGCACTATTGAATAGCAGAATACAATTTATACTGGCAGCCCTCTTTTTTCTGTTACTACATTCTGAGTCACAGGGACAAAGACAAAAACCAAAAAATGAATCCTGGTATGATGAGAAGCTCCTTCATTTTGGATTCAGTCTGGGTTTTAACACTATGGATTTTAATATCAGTCCGTCGCCTTACTGTCTTAATCCGGATTCTTTGGATCAATACCCGTATCCTGAGGTTGCTTTGCTTAAACCTGGGATAAATATTCAGATAGTAACAAATTTGCGGCCGGCTAAATATCTGGATATAAGGTTTCTGCCAGGAGTCTCTTTTGGGCAGAGGGTGGTACATTATTATAAAGACAGTTTATTGTACAACGGTGATCAGCGACTGGAATCATCTTTCCTTGAATTTCCTTTGTTACTTAAGTACAAAGGTGAGAGGCTTAACAATGTAAGGCCTTATGTAATAGGAGGTTTTAATTTCAGGTACGATCTTGCTGCGAAGAAAGAGTTTGATGAAGACAGGGATGTTTATATAAGGATAAAGAAGCCTGATCTTTATTTTGAAGCAGGAGCGGGACTGGATTTTTATCTTAAGTATTTCAAATTATCTGTGGAGCTTAAAATGTCGAACGGAATGAGTAATGTATTGGTTGATGACCGATATGGCGGGCATGAAGAGTTTAAGAATTCGATAGAAAAGATGCGGTCGCGGATATGGATCATTGCCTTTCATTTTGAGTAATCATGCCGGTAAGGGTACAGATAGTTCTTGAGCCCGAAGCTGCCGCAGATATGGATAATATACGCCGGTCTGCTGCAAAAGTCATAAAAGCTGATCCTGACCTTCCTTTTGATGTGAGAATTGTTAAGCGGTCTGTCGATGCCCGGCAGAGAAGGATTAAGGTTTTGCTGACAGTCGATTTATTCACGCACAATGAAATCCCGCAACAGATTATCCGGCCTTTTGAGCCTGAAAATGTATCCGGGGCCAGGGAAGTTCTAATTGCAGGAGCAGGTCCCGCCGGTCTATTTGCTGCCCTGCGTCTTATTGAACTGGGAATTAAACCGGTAATATTTGAAAGAGGAAGGGTTGTATCACATAGAAAGAGGGATATAGCCAGGATAAGCAGGGAACATATTGTTGATCCCGACAGTAATTACTGTTTCGGGGAAGGAGGAGCAGGTACTTTTTCTGATGGTAAGCTATATACCCGGTCAAAAAAACGGGGAGATAATTTCAGGGCGCTGGAGCTATTGTGTCATTTTGGGGCTGACAAGAGTATTCTTTACGAAGCACATCCCCATCTGGGAACAGATAAGTTGCCGGGGATAATATCTTCGGTGAGAAAGGCTATCCTTGATGCAGGAGGCGAGATTTTTTTTGAAAGGAGGATAAACAATATCCTCACAGAAAACAAGACAGTTAAAGGGGTTTTATTCGCGGGAAATGAAAAATATCTGTGTAATAACCTGATATTGGCTACCGGGCATTCGGCAAGAGATGTTTATGATATATGCCGGTCAGCCGGTATAACACTTGTCATGAAGCCTTTTGCAATGGGAGTGAGGGTGGAACATCCACAGGTGCTGATAGATAAAATAAGGTATCACGGTAACGAGAGGGGTAAATATCTTCCTGCTGCTTCATATAATATTGTAAGACAGGTTGATGGCAGGGGAGTTTATTCTTTTTGCATGTGTCCCGGAGGATATATTGTTCCTTCGGCTACATCGTCTGAGGAAGTAGTTGTTAACGGCATGTCCCCTTCAGGCCGCAGTTCTCCGTTTGCAAATTCCGGAATAGTTGTTGAAATAAAGCCCGGGGATCTTGCAAAATACCAGAGATACGGGGAGTTGGCCGGCATTATGTACCAGAAAGATATGGAAAAGGATGCCTGGATAAACGGAGGCCGATCACAGAGAGCTCCTGCACAGCGACTGGCAGACTTTGTAAACGGAACATTTTCTTCGTCATTACCTTCCGTTTCTTATTTTCCTGGTGTGACATCTTCTCCTCTTCACGAATGGCTGCCACCGGTATTATATGGCAGACTGAAGGAAGGGTTCAGACTTTTCGGTTCGGCTATGAAGGGTTGGCTGACAAATGAAGCTGTTATTCTGGGAGTTGAATCGAGAACATCTTCTCCTGTCAGGATACCCCGTGATCCACAAACCATGGAAAATATTGATATTACAGGTCTTTATCCCTGCGGAGAAGGATCAGGGTATGCAGGAGGAATTATTTCTTCTGCTGTTGACGGAATGAGAACAGCGGAAGCTGTTGCAGCAGGGATTTCCTGCCGTGTATAACATTAATTATTGCTTTTCTGACAAATGGAATGTTAACCTTCATTAACCACGTAAGTATTGTAGTACAGCAAAAAAACCCCTGGATTGGTTGACTTCCAATTGATAATCCTGACTGACGGCAATCCTTACAGAGTTGAAGAAGTTGAAGAAGTTGAAGAAGTTGAAGAAGTTGAAGAAGTTGAAGAAGTTTCTGTGCCTGTTTCAATTCACATGCCTATAGGGAGCACGATGAGCATCTTTTCTATTAGGCGGCTTGTCCTGTTCTGCGATCCTCATACTGAAGAAAAAACTATTCTCCTTTGTTTCTGGTGAATTCGGAAAAGATGATGGATGCAGCCATGCCCACATTGAGAGAATCGATGCCCGGTAATTTTACTGATGGTCCCGGTATGCTTATCCTGTCGGTGATGAGAGGAAGTAGTTTTTTGGATATTCCCCTGGATTCATTCCCCAAGAAAATAAT
>Ga0116164_10002425_pt1 | contig 13332 bp, 9 predicted proteins | sample AD_UKC109_MetaG_FD_89888 | JGI IMG/M metagenome (GOLD analysis project Ga0116164, IMG submission 89888) | Active sludge microbial communities of municipal wastewater-treating anaerobic digesters from Hong Kong - AD_UKC109_MetaG | ecosystem: Engineered > Bioreactor > Anaerobic > Digestate... | reverse complement strand
CATTTGCTTTTTCCCTTTAGTTAAACCGCTTTGCGGTTGCTGCTTTTCTCTACCTTTTACCACAGGCTTGCGCCTGTGGATACTCACATTCCACTGCTTCGCAGTTTTCTGATTTCACACTTTTGAGTCTGAAGCAACATTCTATTGCTTCGCAGTTTTTCAAAACAAGTTTCAATTCACTCCAACGGAGTGAAATTTGATTATCCCAAAATCCTGAAGGAGATTGAATCCGTTACCACAAGCCGGCAATGACTTTCTCACATTTCCACAACTCTATTTTCTGTTCTCGCTTTTTCTGCGGCAAAAACCGCCAGATGGCTTTCCAGGCTTTCCTGCGGACCGGTGATAATCAATGACGGATCATCGGCTAACAAAGCATTTACGAAATTTTCCATTAAACCAAAATCGCCGCCGCCATGCTGTTTCATAATGCCGCCTGTCTGCTGGGTATCGATGGTTTCGTCTTCATTTTTCAGGAAATCATGGATTTTGATGAACCTGCCATCGCCCTCGATTTCTCCACGAGTACCAAAAATGCGGGTACGTCGGCTGCCGGCTTTAGTGAAAGCCGTCATCGTGAAGCTGGCAGTGCAGTTATTTTCAAATTCCATATTCACCTCCTGATGATCGACCACATCGTTATCGCATTCATAAACACAGCGTCCGTAAGGACCGACACGTAATTCATGCAGAATTTTTTCTTTGGTCGGATTGGGCGCAAGAATGGAAACGGGCCAGCCGGTGATGCCTTTTTTCAAAAAGCCAAGATAGATTTTCTTGGCTGAATAAGGACAGTTTTGTTCGATTTCACCGGGACAATCCAGACAGCGGTCAGCAGCTCCTTCGGGTTGATTTTCTTTGCGGAAATGCTTCAAATTTCCAAAAGAAGAAACAGTCTTAAAAGGGGAATTCACCATGTATCTGATCCAATCCAGATCGTGGCAGGATTTTGCCAGCAGCATGAAAGCCGATTCTGCTTCATTGCGCCAGTTTCCCCGCACGTAAGAATGCGCCTGATGCCAATATCCCACCGGCTCCAGTCTTTGAATGCTGACGATTTCACCGATCCTGCCGGCAGTAAGGATTTGCTTGAGTTTTTGAGTGTAATTAGTGTACCTCAGCACATGACAAACCGCGAAGATTATCTTATTTTTTTCGGCGGCATCCACGATTTTGATACATTCTTCTGTCGTCGGTGCCATCGGTTTTTCCAACAAGATATTGTAACCCAAATCTGCAAAGGCAAGCGCCGGAGCGGTATGAATTTTATCTTGGGTAGCAATGATTACAGCATCGGCGAAACGAGCTCTTTGAGCGGCATGTCGCCAATCGGTAAAAATATTTTCCTGCGGAATTTTGTGTTTTCCTGCCAGGGCTTCCCGATGTTCCTGCCGTGGTTCTGCCACACCGATCACCCGCATTTTTTCGGAAAAATGTTCGGCATAAGTGGCGTAAGTACTGCCACGATCACCGGCTCCGATCATAAGAAATGTTTTGGGTTTTATTTTACACCTCCGAAAGAATAACCTTTTTTTTGACTTGTCTAACTAATCCAATGCTGTGAAAAAGTTTTTTATGCTTTTTTCAAATTCATAATAAATACTGTTCCCTGCGGCTGATTGTCTTCCACCTGAATTGTTCCACCGTAATTTTGCACCGCTTTTTCCACGATGAAAAGTCCCAATCCGGTACTTGCTTTTTGTCCGTAAGTAAAAGATTCTTCAAATATTTTTGTTTTGATCGCCGCCGGAATGCCCTTCCCAAAATCTTTGAAGTAAATTTGCACATCCTTTTCTTTCGTCTGAATCTCGATGGCAATTTTGTTTGTCTCTCCGTGTTTGATGGCATTAGAAATGAGATTATCGAATACCGATTCCAATAAATGATTAGCGAGAACAGACGCATTTCCGGTAATTTCGATTTGTATCTGCGGGTAATTGGCAAGCAGGTTATCCAGAACATCCTTTTTCAGATCGACGGCAATCAACTTGGATTTTTCGCTTAATAATTCCGAAATATTTCTGATCTTGGTTATCAATCTTATACTGCGGTCGATTTGCTTGGAAATTTCCTCGAGGTAATGTTTTTCCTGCGAGTTTTGATACAAACGATAAGCGCTTTTCATCACTGCCATATTATTGATAATATCATGTCGCAGAATTTTCCCGATAAACCGAATATATTCGTTTTTTGATTCTAACTCCTTGTATTGCTGCATGATAGTGTCATTGGCTTTTTGTAACTCCACATATTTTAGCTGATACAATCTGGTTTGCTGTTTTTGCTTTTCCATTTCGTATTGGGAATGTATTTCGATTAATTTTTCTTCTTTCTCTTTTTCGGAAATTTCTTTTGCCAAATTGGAAAATTGACAATGATATTCATAAGCTTTTTGATAATCTTGATTTTTTTCATAATAAAGTGCAAAAAGTTGGCAGTTGCGCTTTTCCAGACGTCTGTTTAAAACAATCTTCTGCAATTCCACACAGCGGTCGAGATAGATTTTGCTCTCTGGCAATCTGTCATTTTCTATGAGAAATTCTGCCATATTTTGTAACAGCTGCAGCGTGTCGAACTGATTATCGATCTCTTCCCGGATTACCAGCGATTTTTGGTAATACTCCAGCGTTTTATCAAAATCGCCTTTATCTCGGTAAATATTAGCGATATTATTCAAAATATAGGAAAGCTTCGATCGGCTGCCGTAGTTTTTTCTAATGTCGAAAGAACGCTGGTAATAATCCAATGCCTCATCAATTTGCTTATTTCTCGCAGACAACATTCCCAAATTGTTTAAGCTGTCGGCTATTCCTTGCTTGTCATTTATTTCTTCCCTGATTTGGAGCGATTCGGATAAATATTTCTTTGCCAAATCGAGATGACCAACTTCAAGATGAAGCAATCCTATACTGTTTTTAGTGATTCCTATCCCTCTTTTATTCTTGATTTTTTCGTTCAGAGAAAGAGATTTCAAATAATACCGCAAGGCTTTTTTTTGATTACCGTTATCCTGATAAGCTATGCCAAGCCAACAATAGGAAGATGCCAGCAATTCCTTATTTTTCAACTTGATAAATTGATATATCGTCAATCGTAATGCTTGAATAGCTTCTGGCAAATTTCCCAGATTCCAGTTCGTAATGCCGATAGACATATTCATGGTAGCAATTTTAAGTTTTAAATCTAATTTTTCGTAAAGGTGCAGCGCTTTGGTGAAATAATCGAGAGCTTTATGATAATTGCTTTTATGCCAGAAAAGCAGTCCAAATTTGTAATAACACACAGCCTCACTCTGCTCATCCTGGCAGGATTGGGCAGTCTGTAAAGCTTCCTGCCAATATGCTTCGCTCTTTTCCTTGTCACCGGATTTGCCGTATATATCGCCGATTTGCAGCAGTAACTTGATGCGTTCAGTCTCCTGGGCTGTCTGCAATTGATTTTTTAAATTCTGAATTTCACTCATCTGTTTTACTTCACTTAATATATTTTATTAAATTTTACGTTTTTATTTCGCCAGATTTCGCTGAAACGAGTCAATCTCTCTTTGAAATCGGGGTAATTTTTATTATTTGGAACGCACCAGACGACTTCCGCCAAAGCGCTCATTCTGGGGAAAGCCATATATTCCACTTTTTCGTGGGAAGGCATCCATTCTGTCCACACGTTGCCCTGAGCGCCGATAATAAATCTGGCTTCATCGGGAGAAAATTCCGGCGGAATGGGATCGTATTCATAGACTTTTTGCAGCGTTGTCACGCCGAAAGCGCCGACATCCGATTCATTTTGCTTCCAATCGAAATACAAAACCGGATTGGGGCACATAATTGCTTCACAGCCTTTTTGAACAGCGATTTTAGCAGCATCTTTGCCGTCTCCCCGCCAGCACATTACAGTGGCATTTTCGATCAGACCGCCTTCTGCAATCTCGTCCCAGCCGATCAGTTTCCGGTTTTGGGAATGCAGGAAGTCTGCGATCTGCTGCATGAACCAGCTTTGCAGTTCTTTCTCATCTTTCAGGTTTTCATCTTTGATGCGTTGCTGGCAAAACGGACATTCTTGCCATCTGGTTTTATCCGCTTCATCGCCGCCGATATGAATGTATTCCGATGGAAAAAGTTCGATCACTTCCGTTAAAATATCTTTCAGAAATTGGAAAGTATCATCTTTTCCGGCACAAAAAATATCGAGGTTGGGCCAATAACTTCCGGGTGCAACCGTCAGCTTTTTTCCCCGGCAGGAAAATTGCGGATAAGCAGCAAAAACTTCCCTCGAATGTCCCGGCATTTCGATTTCCGGTAAAATCGAAATAAATCTTTCGGCAGCATATTGTACGATTTCTTTAATTTCTTCCTGAGCATAAAATCCGCCGTACAAGCCGTTTCCCGGATCAGCAGAATTGTCTCGTTCCTGCCAGGGCAGATGTTCCAGATTTTTGCGCCAGGCACAGGTTTTGGTCAGTTCCGGATATTTTTTAATCTCGATGCGCCAGCCATTGTCATCGGTAAGATGCCAGTGAAAAACATTGAGTTTGTGCAGTGCCAGCAGATCGAGGTATTTTTTGATGAAATCGACGCCAAAGAAATGACGCGAAACATCCAGATGCATTCCCCGCCAATTGAAACGCGGTTTATCCTCGATACGGCAACAAGGAACTGAAAGTGAAGCAGCAAATCTGTTTTCTCCGAAAATCTGAACCGGAAGCAACTGCAAAAGTGTTTGAATTCCGTAAAAAATACCGTTCTCCGCTGCGGCATAAAGTTCGATGCGATCCGCTGTTATCAATAGTTTATAACCTTCCTTACCCAAACCGGTTTCCGCCAGTTTTATCAGGATCACATTCTGTTCGGAAGTCACATTGCTTTTCATCGGCAAGATCAATTCCGTGGTTCTTTTGATCGGGTTCGTTAAAAAATTGATAACTTCCATTAATCTTTGGTTCAGTAAATCGCAGTAAATTTCCGTTTCGGGATCGATGACAAAATAACCGCTAAATTCTTCGCAGGAAAGCGGTTGCGGAATAATGCGCAGTGGTTTATCCGGCATGGCAATACTTCTGGAGAAATCTTTTCCAGGTTAATTTGGTTAAATTCTTATGCTCTGTAAAATAAGCGTTCCAACGCTGCCGATATTTTTGCAAAGTCGGATCGTTCCTGAGAGCGTTCAAAATTTCCAGTTGGCGAATGTGAAGATCGAGATAGGAAGCATTTAAAATCGTGCGAAATCTTTGATCGTAAAGCACCCAATAGCCGTTATCATATTTGTGAATCTGCGTAACGACGGCATTTACACCTCGCTCGAAAAGCTGTCTGGAAGGCTCGTTTTTGGTTACACGATAATAATCCCAAATTCCGAAAAGCGCATAAACATGTCCGTTGAAGACGTGTGCCGGCTTTTGCGGATTGGGATATTCCTCGAACCATAAATTTCCGTCGTCGAACCGATAAGTAACTCCGCCTGCGGCAAGCGTCGGTTCAAACCACTTCATGCTGGCGGTGGCAGTTGTCAAAAAGCGTGGCTCAGAATTTACCGTGTAAGCACGCAGCAGCACCGAAATCGCCTGTCCCTGCGCCATTCCGGAAATCCAGCCGGAAGGCAGATTAGAGACTTTGTCCTCATAATGATACTGCCACTTTCCAGCCACCTGATTCTGCACAAACCATTCGGCAGTCGATAAAAACTTTTGTAACAGTTCTTCGTCTTTTTCCACCCAATAAATTTCCCACACAGCCAGGGCATATTGGGCAATTTTTACCGGATTATACTGATCGCCGGAAGTATCGGGAAAAGTAGTAACGGGAATGCCTTTTTCGTCGAAACGGTAATTTTGCCGGACATCTTTTTGCAGATAAGACAAGTCCGGGTGCACGTAATAATGCGATAGCCGTGAGTCAGACAAATCAGCGGTTTCGCTTTCGTAACATTCTTCGGAAACAAAGAAATGAGCGAAAGCCTTTTTACGAAAATTCATAATTATCATCCCATCACATTTACTTACTTTCTTTAACTCATGGCAGCCTGCAAATTGCAATTAAAAGGTCAAGTGAGAAGTTGTCTTTTGCAGAATAAAAACAGTGTGAAAGTCACGTTTGCAGTTAAACAAAATTCTGTTACGCAAATGTTACAACACAATTTTCAATTAATCTAATTACAAATATTTATTGACTTAAACTGTATCACTTTTGATTCTCAATTCCATGAAAAAGGAATATAAAAAACTCGAATCTATCGGCAAAGGCGCATTTGCCACTGCCTGGTTAGCACAAGACGAACAAGGCAGAAAAGTAGTCATCAAAGAATATGCTTCGGAAGCGCTCTCCGAAGCACGCCGGGAATACCTGTTCTTAAAAGTTTTAAATACCGACCGCATCGTGAAAGCGATAGAATTCCAGGAAAATCCGCCGTATTTGGTGCAGGAATATGTACCGGGTGAAGTTTTCCAGCCTCAGAATTTAAAAACAACCCAACAAAAATACCGTTTTCTTGCCGAACTGGCAGCAGCTTTTTCTCAGATGCACTCCGCCAATATCGCTTACAACGATCTGAAGCCGGCAAACATCCTGATGCAAAAGGGTAAACCGGTTCTAATCGATTTGGGATTGGCGACGCCTAACCTCTTTCAGGATAATATTTTCCGTGGAACTCCTGCTTATGCCGCACCGGAAAAGCTTCTGCACAAACAGAATTCCCTGGCGGCAGATGTTTTTGCTTTTGGTCTTTTAAGCTTGCAAACACTTTCCGGTCAACTGCCGGCAGATGATCTGCCTTTCGAGGAATATAAAAAACTGCTTTCTGCCGAAGCAGAATGGGAAAAATATCTGCTTCCATTATTGCATGATGAAATGCTGCTCGCCACTCTTTCTCCTGCTCCCAACCAACGTCCTTCTATGGCGCAGTTAGCAACTTATTTCGCCCGCTTAAGCGGAGAAGAAAACAGCGATATTCAGCCCGATATAATTAAACAATACGTTTTTCTATCGCAGAAAAAAGCGGTGGGAAAACTGACTTCCCGCCAGAAACTGGTATGCAGTGAAAGCGATGAACCGGAAAAAATAGTTGAACAGGCTATCCTTTGGCTGGAATCTGCCGGTAAGGAAGCAAAGCTTTTAAATGAAGCTGATTTCATCTGGCATCCGCAGGAATTTTATCATCAATTTCCGGATAACATCAAAGACGAATCCGGATTGATAGATTTTTTCAAAACCAAAAAAATCAGTCCGATCATTTTCCGGAATAATCAGAATACTAAATTCTTCGATCGATTAACCGAACTGGAAAATTCTTTGATAATCGAAGTAAAAAACAAGAGTTCTCTGGGTAACATTAATTTTGCAGAATTACAGGAAATCAGCCAAAAATTCAACCTAAAAATTACCGGTTTAGCGAGTGATTTTTCTGCCAAACCACAACTTACCAGACTGCAACTTCTCCAAATCAACAGCCCTGCCCCCAAAAGCAGCGTTCCCACGGATTTACTCCATTTCCTCTCTGCCGTTAACTTACCAATACCTTTAAATGTAATAGAATACGTTTATCCAGATTCCATTAACCAAATTTCAAATCTTCTAAATCAAACCGGTATCAGCATAAAGAGTGATGGATTGTATTTTGCCGACAATAAATTTGCAAGCCAAGTTAAGAGAGATGTTTTAGAGAAAACTTTACAGGCTGCCGAACAGTTCGGCTACTTAGCTTTAGCTGCCAAAATTACCCTGCTTTTACACGATGAAATTAAAGCCGAAAAATTGATCGAAAATTATATAGCCCAACTGATCGGCAAAGAATATTATACTTCTGCTTATGAAGTCCTGCAGAGTTTTGCCGATGCGATGAGATTGCCGGTTTCCCTGCAAAAACGTCGCGCTTTCCTGCTACGGAAAAATGGATTTTTAGCGGAAGCTTTGCAGGCATACGAAGCTATCTATTTACCGAAAAACAGCCTGGAATATGCCACCATTGCCTCCGATCGGGCAGTGATTTTGCAGGATTTGAACCGACCGGAAGAAGCTCTGAAAATCTATGAAACTGCTTTGCCGATCTTTGCCAAAGAAAACATAAAAAAATCTTATCTGCGTACTTTGAACAACATCGGTGTAATTTACGTGCAATTGTCTCGTTTTCAGGAAGCGGAAATGAATTTTCTTAAAATGCTAAATGTTTCTGTAGAAACCGATGATAAGCAGTTTAATACCATGTCCCACTTGAATTTAGCCGATGTATATTTACGTCGCGGCGAGTGGAAAAAAAGTCTGTATCAGGCGCAGACCGCAGCCGAAATGAGTAGGAAATTTAAGCGTAAGAACATCGAAATCTGGGCACAAATTTATGGTATTCAGGCACAGTGGGCACTGGGTTTGGTGGAAAATCTGGACGAGATAATTCTGCAAATATCCACGGATGACGAATGGCAGGAACAATCGCAATTGAAAGAACAATTTGCTCTCAATCTGCTGCCAATAATGCTGAATCTGAATACCGAAAAGGCGGAAAAATTATTCAGTATTTTGAATGCAGCTCAAATTCCAGCCAACGAAAAATGCAGATTTGTGTTCTGGTATTTCGTGGAAAAGCAGGATTACTGGAAAGCAGCGGAAATTTTGCGCAAAATCGAAGACAAAATCTATTACCGGATCGGGCAGGCATTTCTTGCTGCCAACAGCCAGCTCATGGTTTCAGCACTGCGTGATCTGGCGTTGCAGAACGATGTTTTCTCTTATCTGCAAACTGCCGTTTTGGCGCTGAACCATCCCATTTAAGCAGCAGATAAGGAATTAAAAATCGAGGTGGAGAATTTCGCTGCTCTGCATCCGTTCCATCCTTTGATGACACTAAAAAATAAAAAAGCTGATTTGTCGGGAAATGAGCATCTGCAACTGCTTTGGGAAATAATTTCACTCATTCACAGCAATCAGTCTTTTGACGCTACCATGCAATCAATTTTGGGCGGAATTATTCGTATTGCCGCTCTGGAAAGAGCGGTTTATTACACTTTTGATAATGGCGAGATGAAACCGCATTGGGGCTTAAATCGTGATCTGCATCCGCTCGATCCGGAAAAAATCCGGGTGAGTCAGACGATTCTTTCCGAAACGATTAAGCTGGGTCATATCAGATTTTTTGAAAGTTTGCAGGAAGATACTCCTTTCGACATTCATTCCAGTATTTTTGGATTGGGATTACGGACGGCTGTTTGCTATCCGATCATCGTGAATAATGAAATCCGCGGCGTAATTTATGCCGATGCTACCGACGCCAAAGAATTTACGGAAGAAGACCGCAACCTTCTGGAAACTCTGTTCGTGCAGTCTCGTGCCGCTTTGGAAAAAAATGAGAAAATAGATCTGCTGACCAGAGAACGAGATCGAATCCGGCAATCCGCGGAAAGTGCTTTCCCGGAAATTATCGGTAACAGTAAACCGATGCGGAAAATTTTTTCTTTGCTGCAAACTATCGGCTCTCATAATGTGAACGTTTTGATCACCGGTCCCACCGGCAGCGGCAAGGAATTGATCGCCAAAGCGCTGCATCGACAATATAATTCTCCTGCTCCTTTTATTGCCGTGAATTGTGCCGCCATTCCGGAAAATCTGTTGGAGAGCGAACTGTTCGGTTACACTCGCGGAGCTTTTACCGGCGCTATTCGTGATACGAAAGGTAAAATCGAAGCAGCCAATAACGGAACGCTTTTTCTGGATGAAATCGGCGACATGCCTGCGGCTTTGCAATCCAAATTACTGCGAGTTTTGCAGGACAGAATCATCACACCTTTGGGCTCGAACCGGGAGATTCCGGTTTCTTTCAGACTGGTTACCGCTACCAATCGCGATTTGAAAGACCTGGTAAAGCAGGGACTTTTCCGCGAAGATTTGTATTTCCGGCTGAATGTGGTGGAGATCAATTTGCCGGCTTTAGCGGAAAGGAAGGATGATATCATTCCTCTGGCAGAATTTTTCCTGCAAAAATTCAATGATAAATTCGGCAAACAGGTGAAGCAGATCGGAGCGCGTTCCGCCAGAACCCTGCTGCAGAAGGAATGGCACGGTAATGTGCGTGAATTGGAAAATACCATGGAAAAAGCTGTGCTGCTTTCACCCGGCGAAGAATTGGAATCGAAAACGTTGGACATCGACACCGATGAAATGGACTTGGTTTCACACGAACAACTTCCCCTGGAGTGGGAAAAGTACAGAGAATTTCGCAAACGTATCCTGCAGGAACTGGACAAGCGTTATACCGATCAACTTTTGGAAAAGACAACGCATAACATTAATAAAGCCAGCACTTTAGGCGGCATTCCCCGTCCACAAATCTATCGGATTATTAAAAACCTGAAACAAAAATGATAATATGTTACAATTATGATTCCATACTCTTAAATGGTTCTAATATAAAGATATAAAAGTTTTATCATTTTCATGAAAAGATTTTTTATCGGATTTATGTTTCAAAAATGATGCAAAATGGATTTCCCAATTCGAGAGTAAAAAATAAATTTGAAATATTTCTTTCGCTGATTAATTCCTACAAATATAAGCAGTTACCTTCCTGCCAAAAAAAATATTTTTCAGAATTTGGGATTTGGCACAGCACATGCGCTTAGGAATGGCGTGTTGTTTGTGGAATAAAAAAAAGAAACTTTTTCAGGAGGAAAAAATGAAGAAGACCCTTATGTTATTAGCCGTGTTAGCACTGGCAAGTTCAGCCGTAATGGCACTCACAATCGATGGTTATGTTACTGATAGTGACACAGGAGAAGCAATTCAGGGCGCCACAGTTCGTTTCGTAATGGAAGGCACTTGTAGCGGTGGCTGCGGTTCTCAGGGCGGCAACGGTTCTCACGGCGGCAACGGCGGATTCGGTGGTAACCATGGCAATATGGCAAATGGAATTACCGTTATCACGGATGAAAACGGACATTATGTAATTAATGATGCAGAAGCCGGCATTTACAATGCTTTGTCCCGCAAAACCGGTTCTTATACTTCTCAGCATCTTTACGATCTGCAAATCACCGAAGATACTTCCATCAATTTTGAATTGACTGCAGGAACTTGTACAACGGTTCAAAGACTGTTCCAACTTCGTAGCAGAAACAATCAGTAATCGATCGTTAAAGCTTGGTCGGCGGCTCGTTGCCGCCGGCTGATTTATATTACTTGGAATATGAGAAAATATCGTTATTTTTTTATAACTTGAGTGGGAGGAAAAGATGAGAAAAATCATCGCTGTTTTATTTGTTCTGTTTGCCGTTAATCTGCTGAATGCTTATACGATTAGCGGTTACACGAATATAACCGATACACCTGCCGAGGGTGTGGTGCTGGAGCTTTATTCCCAACATCCGGGAATGAGTACCTATCCCATCGACAGCACGACGAGTGATGAGGTTGGTTTTTACTTTTTTGATATCGCTTCTCCGGGCATGTATTACGTGGGAGCGCTGATTGAAACACCCGTGTATCAGTATTTATTCTATGAAAATGTGGCATCTCCTCAATTGGCGATCACCATTCATCTGAGCAATATATCTCCCATTCAGGAAAACATAAATTTTAACTTCCAACCGAACATTCCTGCCGGAGATAATGCCATTTCCGGTACAGTTACGGACAACGCTACCAATCCGGCTGAAAATGTGCAAGTTGCTCTGTATCCGGCGCAACACAGTTGTGCCTGGATGGCGGTTTTCAGCACGGAAACCGACGAAAACGGCAATTATGCTTTGGAAGAACTGCCGGATGGAGATTATCTGCTCCGAGCCTGGAATCCTTTGTATCATTCCTATTTTTATAATGGAGTGCCGGCTTGGCCCATGGCAGAAATTATCTCTTTGGCAAACAGCATGATCGTTTCGATAGACATATCGCTGGAACCCAAAATTACATATACGGTTTCCGGTTATGTGGAAGATGCGCAGACTGGTTCTCCGCTTGCCGGTGCCGAGATTTACGGTATTCCGCAATTTGGACATTATTCTCAAAGTAATAGTCAAAGTGGAATGATCCTTTCCACCGAAACGGACGCAGACGGAATGTATTCGCTGGTTTTGCCGGAAAATACTTATATGATCATGGCGATCGATCCGGAATCGAAAAATGTGATGTTTTACGATAACGTCTATACTCCGCTTTCTGCCACGTGGATGACGCTCGATCAAAATATCGGCGAGGTGGATTTCCTGATGAACGAAATTCCCGCCGGAGATTATGCTTTGAGCGGCACGATTACTGTCGGCGGTGGTAATCCGTTAGAACCGGTTCCTCTGCTGGCTGTAGCGGTTTCCAGCGATGAAGATTGGGAAGAAACCGTGGCGGTGGAAAGTACCGGCGATTATATTTTTCCGGATTTACCGGCTGGAAATTATTACATTTACGCCTTCTCACCTTTATCCATTCCCACCTATTTTGCTGACGCCATCAGCTTTGAAGAAGCAGACTTGATCGAACTACAATCGAATCTGACAGGCATCGATATCGATCTGCAATCGGCACAGGAAGACGGTTATCTGGATTGCTCCGGTTTTGTGCTGGATGAAACCGCTGCAGCCGTTGCCAATGCCACGGTCGCTTTTTTGGATCCTTTGGGAAATATCTATGATTTTGCCATTACCGACGACGCTGGCGAATACAGCGTTCCGGCTTTAGCCAGTTTGAACTACACCGCTATTGCCACGAAAACATTTTACTCTTCCGACGAAGTGCAGTTAGCTTTCAATGGCAATCTTTCCTGGAATTTTACTCTGGATGCCACCTGCACGGACAACGATCAGGCTTTGCCGGATACTCCGCAATCTCTGCAAATCCGGGTTTATCCGAATCCGTTCAATCCGCAGACGAACCTCAGTTTTTCTCTGCCGGAAAGTACGGATTCCGCTGAAATTGCCATTTTTAATCTTCGGGGACAAAAAGTTTACACTCAAACCATCTCCGAACCAAGAGCCGGAACTAATTCTCTTGCCTGGACGGCAAAAGACAACAATGGCAAAACCATTGGCAGCGGAGTTTATTTGTTGAAAATCAGCGCTGGAAAATATCTGGGAACCGGAAAACTGCTTTTGCTAAAGTAGCGTACGCTAAAATATAGATCGAAGCCTTCTGCTGCCAAGCGGAAGGCTTTTTTATTTGGCAAATTTGTTCTTGACTCGAATGAACAGTATTCGTAACTAGTTCCATTATTTAAAAATAAGATGTTAAAAAGGCAGGGAGAGTAATGAATTTTTCTACCGAACATGTCGATTCGATTAAAGTAAAACAAGATTCTGGTTATTTTACTTTTAGAGCAAAAAGTAAAATAACGTTTTTTTTATTCTACTTTTGCATGTAAAATGATTGAAGT
>Ga0116164_10002421_pt1 | contig 13346 bp, 10 predicted proteins | sample AD_UKC109_MetaG_FD_89888 | JGI IMG/M metagenome (GOLD analysis project Ga0116164, IMG submission 89888) | Active sludge microbial communities of municipal wastewater-treating anaerobic digesters from Hong Kong - AD_UKC109_MetaG | ecosystem: Engineered > Bioreactor > Anaerobic > Digestate... | reverse complement strand
TGAACTCGAGCGCTTTTTCAAAATGAACCGCAGCAATCCGGTAATTTTCGAGGTTGAAAAATGCAATCCCAATTCTCATCCGCAAATAATAATAATCCAGCCCTTGAACCAGGGCTTCATTGCCGGCTTTGGTCAGTGCTTCCCATTCTGAGTTCAGGTAAAGGTTGTAAGTCAGGCTATCTGCATACTGAAACCCGCTTTTCTCCTGGCCAAAGGTTTTTGCCGGAGACCACATCAACATCACACCCGTCCAGATGGTGTAAAACAGCAACCGCAGGATAAGTACCTTATATTTTGATGAATTGATGGCCATTACGATTTAATTTCATTTGCACTGATGGACACATTTTTTCCTTTTGCCGTGAAACGCTCAATCCGGCCATTGCCAATAACCAAAGAGAAATCAATCCTTTCCAACTGCTTTTTCATCGCTTTCAGGCTTGTGGATGAGGAAATGCTGATGCTCGACGAAACGAAGTTATCTTCCAGCTTCAAATATTTCAATTCAAAATCTGCCTGCATAAAGATATGGAAGGGTGCGATAAAATCCTGAAGGAACAGCATTATCCCGTTTTTGAAAGCATTCAGCGGATAGACATCTTTTACTTCGAGATTTTTGTAAAAACCCAGCACGATTTTGTAGGCGCCCAGGTAGAAATAGTAGAGGAAACAGTTTTTTCTTCCCTCGAAATGAGTAAAGTAGAACAGGTTTCCTTCGTTGTAAAAATAGGCTTTTGATCCGGTTTCCCTGCATTCAAGGTAAGTGTAGTTGTACATATCAGCCTTCACATCCCAATTGACCTGCTTTATTTTGCCTCCATTTTCGCTCATTTCAAAAGTAATTGTTTGCCCAGGGATAAAAGAAAATGCTTTGGCGAGGGAGTCATTTTTCACCACATTGGTCACTACCTGATCTTTTGCCGGCCGCTCGTAAGTTTTTAGCTCATACCCGTTTTTGGTTTTCAACAGATAATTGGCTATCGGAAAATCAATGGTTTTTGCACCGATAAAGGGGTCGGACTGAATTTGAAAATGAAGGTGGGGCACCGGAGAACGCCCGGAGTTTCCACTGTAAGCAATCACTTCGCCCCTTTTCACATAGGCTCCTTTGAAAGTCTTGATACTGCCCGGTTTCAGGTGGCTCACCTTTGAATAGATATTTTCGGCATGTTTGATCACAATGGCATTCCCCCAATTGTTTCCAAGGTTCATTTCACCAATAGTGTTATCAGGAACACCATCGCGGATTTCCTGCACCATACCATCGGCTGGTGCCAGCACAGGTTTCCCGTAACAGTAATAATCATTTACCGTAAAACCATTATCCGAAAAAACTTTCCCATCTTCACCTGCAATTTCAAAATCCCATGCATGGCGCCACTCTTCCTTGTGTGTGTGTTCGCCGTTATGCCCCTGGGTTACTATCCATTCGTCAAGGAAGGGCAGGATGATGTGAATGATTGCTTTAGTATCGAATCTCGATTTGTAGTTGTGCTGAGAATAAAGATTCCGCTCAGGTGAAAAGCGCTGAACAATCACCATTTCAGGTTTGAAGAATTGACGCTCCCTTAATTTTAAGGCATACAAAAATACCAGTACCACCACATTGAAACCCAACGAATAAATGGGTAATTCAATCAAATCGAAAAAAGCACTTGAAGAGCTGATGATGATAGCTGTTATAGGAGTGAGCAGTATCACCCACAAAAAAGCCCAACGCGAGGGCACGATGTAAAATCCCCCGAGACCGATTGCCGTAAAAATGAAATTGAAACCGATGTAACTGTAACTTAAGTCGGTAAGATCGGCACCGAGTGCCATATAAAAAACCCAGGCAGCAAAAAAACCTGTGAGCGACAAAAGGAATGCAATCCTCGAGTAAATCAGCAAACCGATGGCTATCAGGATTCCGGCCAGCAGGTTATACTGAAAAAAAATGGCTGCCAGCGATTTGAAATAAACAAGGATAGAATTGTGTATCGGAAGATCGTTGACCCAGTAATAGAGGTTAACCATCTGCATGCCGCCATACCTGTATATTTCTGTAAGGATAAATAAGCCACGGTTGCTGGAGGTAAGTACTGAAAACTCTCTGGATGCAAGACTTACCATCCATATTCCAAACAGAAACGGTAAACTCATGTAAGGCAGCCCATATTTCCAGAATATACCCTCGAACCAGATAGTAAGGAAAAAGGTAAACAAGGAGGCAAAGATCAAAATGGTAAAAAATTCAATGCCCGGCTGATAAAACAACCCCATACCCAATCCGACCATCAGGCTGTTGAAACCATAATATCCCTGTGATACGTGGTTTTTGTTAAAGCCGATAAGGATGGCAGCCAGGTTGGTTGTGGTTACTGCAATCAGTCCGCTGAATCCGGAATTCCAATCGAAAAAAGAAACGAGAATAAGGATAAACGCAAAGATTTTTTGTTTGGAAAAAAAAACCTGCGAGTAGCTGAAGAGTATTCCATCCAAGAATGCTATTGCACTTTTTTCGATTCTTTGAATCATGGGACACAATTATGTTTTGTATCTATGCTATTTTGTTTTTTGCAGTAACTCCTGGTTTAACCACCTAATATTGGAATGAATTTGATGTCACTGCTATTAGTCATAATTACTCAATAATCAGTTTTTTAGAGATGATATTATCATTAATAATGAATTGAACGAGATATAACCCAGGTTTCAGTTCAGAAATGTCTAAAGTTGTTTGTTTGGAATTTAATTCAAATGACTTCATCCTGATTCCATTCAATGAGAATACAGCACCTTCTACAATATCATCTGAGTCTGTCACAATTTTTAAGGTTGTTTTTGCAGGGTTTGGAAAAATCGAAATCCTATCAATCAATTCCAAATTTTCAACTGAAACTATAATCATTTGAGTGCCCCATTCTTCCTCTCCCTTTTTGAAATAGACCAGTTCATCGCTAGATTCGGATTGGCTTTCCCAACTATAAAAATACCTTGATGCCACTCCACATCCATTTACATATTTCATTGTATTAACATAATTATCGTTTAAAAAGTCAATGAAATTGATTTTTCTCCCGTTGTAGAGGTCAGGATCTTTATAAACTGAATCAACAAAACCATTGTGAATCGGATTATTGAGATTCGAATATGAGACCGTATCAACATAGAATTTTTGTATTAATACAGGATCAGGGTAATAAAATGCTTTGTAAGCAACATTTCTTACATAATAAACTGTTGTATTATTTGCAGAATAGTATTTGTCAAGGATCTTAATATTTGTAATTGACCACATGCCTGAATACCCATTAATATTACCAGCATTCAGATAGTAGTGAAAAACATCATTTACTTCATAATCATAAATCTCACCAACTGTGGATATATCCTGAGAAATCAAACCATTAGGTTTTAAGAAAAGAACAATTAGCATTAAAATACTGATACAGAATGTCTTTAACCGTAATTTGAAATTTGCTTTCATAACTGCATATTATTTAATATATTAAAGCTATCAATCATTTTTATTTCTTGATGTAAAAGTAAATATTTTTCCTATCTTCCGGCAAGGCCATACTGTAATTATCATTTTTTTAACATTCTCGTTTTTCCATTTTCAAAAGTGGATTACTCAAGAGTTTTTGCCTCCCGGATCAGGCTTTGGGAGTACCAATGCGCTCCAAAACCTCCTTTTGGTTTAATTTTTCAATATTCCGTTCCACTGAAAGCTGTGTAACCCCAAATTTTGTAACCGACTTTGCTGCCTGGATTCATATGGTGCCAAACAAATCATAGGAATTTTTTCGATGTGTATTCCTTTTCCATCATCTCTCAGCCTTTCCATTATGGTTTAAAATTTGCCAGTGACCGCCAAGTTTTGGGCCTACACGTTTTAATATGCCTTTCATTTTTAGGTTTGCAAGATAATTTTCAACCGTACGTGGTGTTTTGTTTATTTTTTCAGCAATTTGTTCCGCTGTGATATTCGGATTGTTCTGTATCTCAACCAAAATTTGTAATTCAATCGTTCCGAAATCGTTCCGAAATCGTTCCGAAATCGTTCCGAAATCATTCCGAAATTTTTCAAAAACTTCCTGCTTATCTTTTTTTGAATTTTGCTGTGAATTTATCAGGTCTTTTTCTTTATCATTGATGGAGTCATAGGAAAAATCCGCCGCTCCTTTTTTCTGTTCAAAAATCAGAGCAAAGCCTGCGCCCATTTCTTTATAAAATGGTTCGGGTAGCCCGGCGCCAGTGCAGTATTTTAGCATATCTTTTACGCCGCGTCCCCAATTTTCGATGTATCCGGCGCGAAAAAACACACGGGCAATATCAGGATTTGCCGGAACAGAACTGTGTTTTTGCTTAAGGGTTTCCAGTGTCCATCCTTCGGGCAAGCGGCCGCTATTGTAAATCATAAGCCAGCGATCGTAAACACTTATTTGTACCGGCACATTGCTGCTGTAATCTTTGTGAATAATGGCGTTTAATACAGCTTCGCGAAGTGCCTTTATAGGATAATCGTATGTTTCGGTGCGGGTAATACCTTCATAAGCAATATTGGCTTTCATGTATTTCGTGGTAAGCAAATCCATGGTTTTTTCAACCTGCTCAATCAGGCTTCCCTCAATAACATCCTGATACAACAAATCGGAATGCGTGCGAAAGAACCCAATCTTTACGAATGCGCCTGTAATCAGTCTTTCGGCATTTTTACCGAAACATAATACGGCCGCTCTCAGCAGGTGATCCTTTTCGGTAAGGTTAAGTACTTCAAGCAGTTCTTTATTGCTTGCATTCAAATCTTCATCGGGAATTCGATTGCTTCTTTGTGCTTTTTTACGGAAAATAGTAAAGGCATTTTCTGATAAATCATCCATCGAAAAGTTTTCGGCAATCACGCCATCCCATTTTTTACCTCGCTTTGCAAGTAAAAATTGTTCGAGTGCACCGCCGCTGAGGTCTTGTATGGTACTGCCCGAACGATAATAAAAATGGCCATGATATGACACAGGGTTTTTGGATGAATCCACAACTATTTCAATGTAGTTTTTCCTATTTTCTGTTTTATGGTTGATTTGAGGAAACAAACCAAAAATATCACGGATTTTATTTGGCAGGTCGTCCAACAGCTTTTTATGATTATCAATGCCTATGACATTGCCTTGATCACCGAGCCCTATAAAAAGCTTTCCGCCCTGTGCATTGGCAAATGCACAGATTGATCTCAGGCACTCATCTTTCCATATCATCTTAAATTCAGTATGTTGATTTTCAACTATCATAGGTCATAGATTCTGGTCATGCTGCGAAAATAGCTAATTTCCATATTACCCGGCAAGATGCAAATCAGTTTCCCTACAACTCGAACTTTCTGAGGTGCTCCGGTGTTTTTTCCATCTGATCGAACACAGCCATAGTTTCGTTTTGACGGATCACGTGAGCTTTCCCTTCCAGGTCAATCAGCACAATGTTTGGCCTCAGGTTGATAAACTGCATCCACTGCGTCATGTTGTAAGCGCCAACATGATGAATAACAAAATGATCCCCTTTGTTGAGGAGGGGCAGCACGGCGTTTTCGCGAATCACGTCAATATTCATACAAAGAGGTCCATACATGGTGGTTTCCTCGGTATATTGCGAAAACTCCTGGGCCGGCGTGATTTTGTGATCGTACCAGAAGGAAGTGAACAACAGATTGATACCTATATCCACTATAGTTGTTCTTTTGCCGGTTGAAGATCTTTTATTCGAAATCACCGTTCCGAGCAGAAATCCGGCATCATCGATAAGTGCACGGCCGGTTTCAAGAATCAGTAATGGAAGATCGTCGGGCGGATATTCAGCATTAAGCAGGGCGGATGCAATTTCTTCGGCATAATCATCAAATGAGGGAGTGGTATCCATGCCTGGTAAGTATGCTCCTTTTAATGTGTTGTGCGAGGCAAACCCTCCGCCCAGATCAATATATTTTAGCTGGTGGTTGTATTTTCTTTTCAGCCCGAGAGCCAGATCTGTCAGTTTCAATGCAGCAATGCCATAAGCCCTGGTGCTCATGATAAATGTTCCGATATGACAATGCAATCCTACCAGGTCCATTTTCCCTGAAGCCATAATTTTATTTAGTGCATCCCATGCCTGACCGTTTTCATAATTAAAGCCAAACCGATCCCAGATAGGGAAAATACCGGTGTCCATGTTCACCCTGATGGCCACACGGGGTCGTTTGTTCAGTTTGGAAGTCAGCTCGATGATCGTATAGAGTTCGTCAAGGTGATCAATGTGAATGAGGGAGTCGTTTACAATGGCTTTTGTAAGGTCGCTGACCGTTTTGTCGGGGCCGTTAAAAATGATCTTCCGGGGGGCTACACCGTTTTTAACCGCTTTGTCGTATTCAAAACCTGAAACCACTTCGGCCCATGCGCCTTCCTGGTGGTAAATATTGCAGACTGCATTCAGGTAATTGGTTTTATAAGACCATGCAAACTGAACTTTAGGATACCTCATGGTAAAAGCTTTTTGAGCTTTATGAAAAGTGTTGCGAACGGTTTTCTCGGAGATCACAAATACCGGGGATCCATAATTTTCGATCAGGGATTTTACCAATACTCCGTCAATATTGGTTTTTGGTGTACGTTCAACACGTGCACCGAACTTATTTGGCATTTCTGTTTCCAGGCGTTTAATGACAGGCCGCTCATATCTTAATTTTTCCATGTAAATATATTATTTCTGAATTTGTTTTGAAATTAAAGTTCTCCTGTGGTAGAAATTTGTTGAAATTCTTCAATGTCAACAATCATATCCCAGGCATAGCGTACAAACATTTTACCTACTTTATATTCGGTAAATGGCTTTACTTCTTCGCCAAGTGCAAGTCGAACGAGGGTTTCGGGGATATTTTGGCCGGCTCCCACTGCAAGATAAATCCATGCCGGCATACGAGGATTGATTTCGAGAAGATAAAACTCGTTTTGTTTATCCTTCATCAACTCCAGTTCAAAACCTCCGCGCCATTTGGTCTGACTGAGAAACTGACCGGTAAGTTCCAGCATTCGGTAATCGGAAATGGATACCCCGCCCCAGGCTTTCCCTTTGTCGGTGATGTATTGCTTACGCATGGGAATGGCTGCGATGGTATTACCTTTTCCGTCGCCCAGTCCGGTTACATTGAATTCACTGCCATGCACAAATTCCTGGATAATCACAGGTGTCCCCCATTTTGCGGTAATCTTGTTGAAATATGTTTTTACCTGTTCATCATTGTAAGCAACATAAGCTTCGTAAAATTTACCTTTGACCAGCACAGGGTATTCAAAATCGTGCGAAAGTTTAAGTGCTGAATGCAGATCGTGATAGGATTTGCTTTTAGGTACTTTTATTCCATACTTTTTACCAAACTCATCCAGGTTAACCTTGTGCCTTTCTTCAAACTGGGCAAGGGTGGGCAAAAAAGTGTGTATTCCCATATCTGCAAGTGTTTTTTCCAAACGAATAAAAGGATACAGTTCAGCATCAAAGTTAGGAATGAGCACATCAATTTTTTCGTTATTATGAATGAATTCAATCCTTTCGAGAATCGCATCAGTACCGGATGAGGGGTAGGGGATAAGATAGGATTTGTCAACAAGATCATGCATAAATATCCCGGGTTCCAACGATTCATAGCCCAGGCCAATAATTCTGCAATCAAAGGATTGAGCTTCTTTCAATCCTCTGATGACTGCAACACCCGGTCCGGGACTGTCAATTGCGTTCAAACCGGTAACTGCAATGGTAAGCTTTCTTTTTTCAGTCATTTTCAACTAATGAAAAGTTATGCAACAAGCCGAGAAAATCTTCAAAATCTTTTTCGAAAGTATTTTTCTCGACAAAATATTTTTCAATAGTAGTTGCGATGATTTCTTCCTGTGATTTTCCTTCTTTGAGTTCATTGATAATCATTGCACCCATTGGATTTACCGTAAACGATTCGCCGGTATCCGGATTGAAAATCAGCCCTGAGGCACTTACTGCTACATTATTTTTTATTCTCATTTTTATTATGATTGGAGGTTTCGAAAAATTATTGAATGACCAGCTTTCTGGCTGCCGATTTCCAGTTGCCGGACTGCAGGTAATAAAAGTAAATTCCGCGGGGAAACTGAAGTGTTTCGAGTTGTATTTGATTCTCGGGCTGCTTAACACTCAAAGTACGGATAGTTTTTCCTTCTGCGTTGGTGATAATCAGCTCGCCTGTGGAGTATGAATCCTGGAGCGCAAATGGAATGGTTACAAATTCCTTTGCAGGATTTGGAAAGGCATTTCCCATATTGATATCCGGTTTGGATTCATCAACGTCGAATGATGTCAGGTGTCCGGGCAGGTCATATACTCTGGTTTGAATGGTATAAGGATAAAGCGAGTAATCGTAGCTGTAGGTTGTCATTTTTGTACTTCCGTCGCTCAGCGTGTGAACGTACATATATTGACAGCCTGGTACAAAAAGCAGCTTGTTTCCGTCTTCGTCAACAACAAAGGCATTGTAGCTATAATATTGTCCAACTGTGTTGTATTCGTAATAAATGTAAGCCAGACAAAGTTTGTCGTCGGTAGTAAAAAGGTTTTCAGATACAAATTTAACGTCGTAAAGATAATTGTCTGTGGGTACTTCCAGGTTAATGGTTTTCCATAAAGAGTGATCGGTATTGTAAATTCTGCACTGGCTGGTTCCTACATGCATGATGAAAAACTTGTCACCTGAATTGGCCAGATTGGTAAACGTCCCCGAGTGATCGTAGGTTTGTTCAAGGGTGATTTGACAGTAAACCAGGTTTAGACTAAGCATAAATACGATTACAAATGTGATGTGTTTCATAGTAGTTTGATAAAAATTTTGACAAAGGTAACTTTAGTAACAATTTGAAAAAATTATGGTTGCTGTATCTTTCAGATTTACCAGGTATGCTTTTCCTGGTGAGAGGTGGGCTAAGGTGGCGATTTGCTTTTCGGGCCAATACACTCTCCATCCTGCTAGCTCGACAATGATGTTGATTTTATCGATAAAATTCTGATTCAGCGAATTTATGGGCATTTCACAGGAGCTCAGCACGGGAAGCAAATGCCAGCCGGTTTCGTAGGTTTTACTTCTGTTTGAAAGTGAGGAACCTCTGAAACTTAGGACAGCCGGGCTGGTCATTTTTATAGAATAACCCTGGAAGGGGTCAAAAAGATCAATGGTATGAATACTCCCGGCAGGGTAAATTGTTCCCGAGTCACCAATCATTATTTCCATAGAGTTTATTATGAATTGCAAAACGGAATCAATTTGTGCATTTTCGGGAAGAATAAAGCAGGAAAGACTATTCCATCCTTCGCTGAGCACAGCATCAAAACCGGCATTAATCATAGTATTTACATATTGTACAAGAACCGGAGTACGATCCGAGTTTTCGTACATATTTTTGAAACGGTTGATATCATCAGAAGTATAACTGAACATGTTGTCCAGCCATTTATCATTTACAGTCTGATAAAATACATTTACAACAATTTCAATTTCTTCAAAATAATTATTTAAAGGAACATGATAACTGATTTTATCACAACCACATCCCTCAATACCGTTTTGTTTGTTGAAGTCAGGATCAGTTGCTGCAAATCCCTCAATTTTTGTTGTATCATAGCTTGGGTGTGTTGTGGTAAATCCCTCGGGCGGAATCCGATTGTCCTTTAAAGTCTGGTAAGCACGCTCCAAAACCGTGGTAACATTACCTTCAACATCACCCATCACCATTTCATAGATCTGGACTTCATCTTCACTGTTAATGGTATTAAAATGTGGTTCATAGTCTGTATTTTCAGCTATTAAATTATGATTATCATCTGATCTTCCACTGTGAAAAATGGTATCACCTGTATTTGTTCTGGCAATCAGTTCGATGAATGCTCTCCTGCTTGGAAACCCGGAAGGAAATTTATGTCCTGCCTTGTTAGTCAGGAGTACATTCAAGAAGAGTGTATCATTGGTTCGGCCGGTTTCTTCGACAGAAAGGCTGAGTGACTGTCGGGTAAGCATATTTGAAGACCGGCTTATAGTGGAATCGAAGTTGGATGTCGAAGCAGTAATTCCAAGTTGCACGATGTTTTCTTTGAAAATTTTACCCATAAAAATATTTGCTCCTGCAAAATGATGCATCCCGAAAGGTGAGCGTGGTTGAAGCCAGGGTGGAACGGTGCTGATTTTCACAGAATCGTTGATGCGCGGAACGTGGCAACTTTGGCAGCTTTTATTTTCCGTGGGAAAAACAGAATTTTTCCATTCCTGATAAATGGCCTGCTCCACAAATTTTTCACCTGTGGCAACGCCATTGAGATCAACAGGGTCAGTTAATAAAGTATGACAGGAAGCACATAATTCAGAATTGTTAATATGGTTGCTGTGCACCGGAGTATATCCTGTATTAAAAAGCATAGGATTAATGAATGGATTGGAAAAAGGACCCCAGATAATTTTATTGGTACCAATCGAAAAAGTTCCCGAAAAATTCCCGCTTGATTCGGGAGTAATTTGATGACATACAGTACATTGTACACCATCAAGTGCCAGGGGGTCATTTTTCATTTCAGCAATAGTGTAATAATCTTTTTGTGCATAATGGGCATTGATGTTACCCACCGGTGCATGACAGGTTGTGCATACATTTTCCAACGCCTCTTTGTGTGAAGGATTTACCAGTCCTTCATGGCTTACCTTGGCCTGCCAAAGTGGATCTTTTGCTGAGTTTCCCATCATTGTTGACCGCCAGTCGTTGGCAATGCCAATTGGTGCACCTTGTCCGTTGGTCATCGAATTGTGACAAACAGCACAAGTTCCCGATCCTGCGAATAAATTGTTATAACCTGTTGGCAGAGGATTGTTTCTGACCGGGATTATCAATTTAGCAGGTAAATGATAATTGTCAAACCGGAATGCCAGTAGCAAAAGAGTTATTAAAGATATCAGGAGAATGAAGATTTGCCTGGCAGGATTCATAGAAAAACGGTGAAATAATTTGTTTTTAAAAATGATGGCAAAAGTAAATAGTGTTACTCTGGCGATTGTTACAAAATTTTATAAATCTTTTATAAGATTTTCGACTGGCAGGATTTTCAGCAGGGAAGTTGTTTTTTTTAATCTTTCTTTTTCGGCTTCCAGCTTAAATTTCAAGATTCTTTTTGTAGTCGCTTACGGTAATACCGGTAACCGTTCTGAACTGAGAGGAAAGATACTGAACGCTGCTGTACCCCATCATATAGGCGATTTCGCTTAGCGTAAGTTCCCTGTTGCGAATCAGTTCTTTTACTTTTTCAATTTTTTGTAAAATGATAAATTTTTCGAGAGTCATCTGCTCATATTTTGAGAAAATGGAAGAAATATACGGGTACGAAAGATTGAATCGTTCAACCAGATAGTCTGAATTACGCACCATCGCATTGTAGGTGCTGTATTGAACAAGGTTAATGATGGCGCTTTTTATCTGTTGTGCCAACTGTTCTTCTTTGTTCGACAAAAGCTCAAACCCTTCTTCCCTGAGCATTTCAGCAATCTGGTCAAGTGATGAAACTTCAGGGTCAAAGTCAACTTCTGCTTCTCCGAGGTCAATGCGGATAATGTTTACTCCGGCATCACGTAAAATCCTTTTTACGAGTTTTACGCAACACTGACACAACATATTTTTGATGATGAGTTTTTGGCGAATCATTATGCTGTTGAAAAGATCAAAGTACTGACAAAAATAGTTTAAAAATTTCCAGTGTACATTTATTTTCCTGATCAAAGAGCGTTCCTTATCAGTTTGAAGTCCCATTGCATTTTTCTGTATTTTTGTTGACACAAAAAAGAAAATTCATGCCTGAAACAAAAAAACTCTTTCTTCTTGACGCTATGGCTTTGATTTACAGGGCTTTTTATGCACTGAATAAAAATCCGAGGATCAGCTCGAAAGGATTGAACACCTCGGCTATTGTCGGATTTGCCAATACATTATTTGATGTGATTCGTAATGAAAAACCAACTCATATTGGCGTTGCTTTCGATACCCATGCACCTACACTCCGCGCCGAAGAATTTTTTGCATACAAAGCCAACCGCCAGGAAATGCCCGAAGATCTGGCCAGGTCATTGCCCTACATTGTTAAATTAATAGAAGGCTTTAATATTCCCATTTTGTTCGTTGATGGTTACGAAGCTGATGACGTAATCGGAACGTTGGTGAAAAAAGCGGAGAAGAAGGGTTTTACTACCTATATGATGACTTCTGATAAAGATTTCGGACAGTTGGTGTCGGACAAATCTTTCATTTTCAGGCCGGCTTACATGAAAAATAAAGCCGAAGTGCTTGGGGTAAAAGAAGTCTGTGAAAAATTTGGAATCAAGCGACCGGAACAAGTGATTGATGTCCTCGGGCTTTGGGGAGATGCTTCGGACAATATTCCCGGTATTCCGGGAATAGGTGAGAAAAGGGCAAAAGAACTTATTGCAGTTTACGGTTCCCTGGAAAATGTGTTGGAACATGCCCACGAATTAAAAGGTAAAATGGCTGAAAATGTGCAGAAATTTACCCAACAGGCTTTGGATTCAAAACGGTTGGCTACTATCATGCTGGATGTGCCCATTGATTTTGACGAAAATTCTTTAAAACTTAAAAAACCTGATTTTGAATTGCTGAATCAGTTGTTTACTGAGTTGGAATTCAAAACTTTTGGAAAAAGACTTTTTGATTATTACCAGACTGAAGGGTCAAAAGAAACCAAAAAAGAAGCTGAAGTGCAGCATGATTTATTTACCAGTGCGGCATTTAGTGAAGATGGTGAACTAAAGACCATTCAAACCACTAACCATAATTATTTCCTGCTTGATACCGCCAAAAAACGCAGCAAACTGACAGAAGAAATCAAAAAAGCAAAATCGTTTTGTTTTGATACTGAAACTACCGGAACCGATCCCAACAATTCGGAACTTGTTGGAATTGCATTTGCCATCAAACCCGGTGAAGCCTGGTATATGCCTGTGCCGGAGAATTACAACGAAGCGCTTAATCTTGTCAGCGAATTCAAATTGGTTTTTGAAGACGACGAAATTGAAAAAGTAGGGCAGAATCTGAAATTTGACATTTCGGTTTTGAAGTGGTATGAAATAGAAGTAAAAGGCAGGCTGTTCGACACTATGCTGGCACATTACCTCATTGAACCCGAATTGCGTCACAACATGGATTTTTTAGCTGAAAAATACCTGAATTACAAGCCGGTCAGCTATGATGAAGTTACTTCAAAAAAAGGTTCCAGGCAGCTTAATATGCGGGAGGCCCAGCAGAAAATGCCAAACGAAGTGCTCAATTACG
>Ga0116164_10002420_pt1 | contig 13350 bp, 16 predicted proteins | sample AD_UKC109_MetaG_FD_89888 | JGI IMG/M metagenome (GOLD analysis project Ga0116164, IMG submission 89888) | Active sludge microbial communities of municipal wastewater-treating anaerobic digesters from Hong Kong - AD_UKC109_MetaG | ecosystem: Engineered > Bioreactor > Anaerobic > Digestate... | reverse complement strand
GCAAATGTGAAGAAAGAGGAGATTGATTACTTCGTTTGCCATCAGCCTAACGCATTTATGTTGAAAAAACTGGCAGAAAAGGTTGAAGTTAGTCAGGAAAAGATGCCCAATGATATTGTCGCCATCTACGGAAACTCTAATAGCGCAACTATCCCTGTTACGCTCTGCCATCATTATGCAGAGATGTACGAGGGGAAGAAACAGAATAAGCTGATGTTTGCATCATTTGGCTCTGGCCTTGCATTAGGTGGTGTTCTGATTGACCTGCCGGCTCTCCGCTATTGCAAGATGATTGACTATCCTCACCAGTCATAATTGAAAATGCTCCAAATCCATAGGATTGTTAACGACTATCAGCACTCGTGTACTTACATCCTCTATGAAGAGGATTGTAAGTATGTGTGGCTGGTGGACTGTGGAAGCTCTTTGGATGAGGTTGAGAAATGGTTAAATACCAATAAGAAAACACTTAAAGGCGTTTTCTTGACACACTCTCATGATGACCATACCTTTGGATTAAGAAGGTTGCTGTCGTCAATGCCGTGTATTCCTATATACCTTTCAGCACACGAGGGAATCAAATGTGTTCAAGATATTAGACTCAATCTTTCTAAATACACATCTGCACCTTATCAAGTGTTTTCTGACCATTTTGTGGAGTTGGGGGATGGTGAAAAAGTACAGTTGTTCCCGGATGTTAATCTTATTGCCTTTCAAGCAGACGGGCATTCTCCTGACTCAATGATCTATAAGGTTGGGAGTTGGCTGTTTACGGGTGACGCCTATATACCACCGCTTGCGGTAGTTACAAAACTTCCAGGGGCAGACAAAAAGCGAGCTGCTGAAAGCTTGGAAATGATCAAGGAATTTGTGGAGAAAGAGAAACTTATTATTCAAGCAGGACATAGTATAAATTCAAGTATATGATGTATAATCCATATTCGTTAGAAGGAAAGACCATTTTGGTAACTGGCGCGTCATCCGGTATAGGAAAGGCGACTGCTATTGAGTGTTCCAAGATGGGTGCGACCGTGGTCGTAACGGCTCGTAATGAAGAACGATTAAAAGAGACGTTAGGTGTTCTTGAAGGCCAAGGTCACAGTATGATTATTTGTGACTTGACCAGTGACGAGGAGTTGAATAACCTTGTTGAGGTATGTCCTGAACTGGATGGGCTTGTATGCAATGCGGGCATTAATAAATTAGCTCCTATTCGTATGCTAAAGGAGGCTGATATGAGTAATATCTTCTCTGTAAATACTTTCTCGCCCATTTTCTTGTTGCAGAAACTCACCAAGAAGAAAAAGATCAAGGATGATGGGTCTGTGGTGTTTACCAGTTCTATTTCTGGAATTGGTGCTGCTGCCGTAGGTGAGTCTATGTACATAGCCAGCAAGGGAGCCATTAGTGCGTTTGTAAAAGCAGCTGCTTTAGAGTATTCCAAGAAAGGTGTTCGAGTAAATGCAGTATGTCCTGGAATGGTTAAAACAGATATGTCCGATGCTTACGAGTTAAATGAAGGGGATAATGAGGATTTGAAGAACTATCCTCTTGGTCGCTATGCCACACCAGAAGACATCGCATGGGGTATTATATATCTACTCTCGAATGCATCTAGTTGGGTGACAGGGACAAATTTGATAATTGATGGAGGTTTAACGACAAGATAGGATTGCTTATGAAGAATGCTATAATAATACTTATCCATAAAATGCCAGAGCAAGTAAATCTATTCTTAGAGCAGTTACTTTCTGACACCAATATGGATATATACATACATATCAACAAGAAATTTGACGGTATTCGAGAAAAGCTTATCAAGAATGACAGGATTATTGTTCCCACAAATAATTTGGAAATTGTTTGGGGTGATGAAAATATCCTGAAAGCTATTCTCTTAATGATGAGGACTGTACGTGAATCAGGAAATGATTATGGATATGTTTTAATTAATACCGGACAGGACTTGTTATTAAAATCAGGAATTGATGCCTTCTTGGCTCAGCAGCATAACACAATCTTCATTGATGGGCATAAAGAGAATAATAGGCGTAGAGCATATGTGATGCATCGTTGGCCGAATTATTATAGGCGGTTAATGGACTTTAAGTTCCATCCCGTTAAAATGATGCGCAGATTAAGAATGGAGTTCTTCACCTTGTTCCCTATATGTGAAAAGAAAACAAAGTTTGACGTATCAAATGTCACATTCTACTATAATGAGTTCTGGTGCGCCATTCCTCAAGAGGTTTCAAATTATGTGCTTGATTATTGCGCAGAAAATCCTGATTTTCTTGAAATATATATGGATGGTCTTGTCCCAGAAGAGGCATTCATGCTTACTCTTTTAATGATGTCTAAGTATAAAGATTGGATTGAGTTCGATGAACAGGGGTTTTCTCATAACCTTACATATCTAAAAGGTGCAACTAATGGCCATACTCAGACGAATACTTGCGAAGACATAGAGACTTTGGATAACTCGGGTTGTTTCTTCTCGAGGAAATTCGATTTAAATGTTGACGAAAAAGCAGTAATGCATTATTATAATAAAATCATGAAAAGATGAAAAATGCAGTATTACTTTTTATTTATAAGAAACCAGAGCAGGTAAATATCTTAATTGACCAGATTCTTAAAGGGACGACTGCTGATATTTATATTCATATTAACAAGAAATATGACAGAATACGCAGTTCTTTGGTTCAAGATGAGAGAATTTTTGTAACAAATAATAATCTGCCTGCTAATTGGGGAGATGATGGCTTATGTAAGGCAATCTTCTTAATGATGAAAGAAGTGGTTAATTCTGGGAATGATTATAATCATGTAATAATCTGTTCTGGACAAGATCTCATTGTTAGAAAAGGATTAGATGACTTTTTGGAGAATCATTCAAAAGACATATATCTAGATTTAAGAATTGCAAATGGGAGATGGGATCGCATGATTCATATGAAAAAGATTCCTAGAATTTTTATGAATAGTTTTGATAGCAAACTACACCCTTTAAGAATAGGAAGATCCTTATTCTTTAGGTTGATGTGTAGCAAGATGGGGGGGGGTATATTCAATAAGAAACTACGATATGATGTCTCTGAACTAGTTTTTTACTACAGTTATTTCTGGGGTTGCATCCCCTATGTGGTAGTAAAGTGGTGTGTTGAATATATTCAAAACAACCCTGGTTTTATGGATATCTATGATGGAGCATTTACCGCAGAAGAGAGGTTTTTAGCCACATTGGTTATGTTGTCGCCTTATGCTGACTGGGTTAAGTTTGATAACTATGGAAATTCTAAGTCATTAACATATACAGCAATTGAAGGTAATATGTATCATCCACCAATTTTGTTGATGAAAGATATAAGTATTATAGAATCATCAGGTGCATATTTCGCTAGAAAATTTGATTTAGATACAGATAAAGAGATCATAGATTATTTCCATAATAAAATCAGTAAATCGTAATAAAATGAAAGTTGTATTATTAGCCGGCGGCTTCGGTTCCCGCATATCTGAGGAATCCGTTTTTAAGCCCAAACCTATGATTGAAATAGGTGGTATGCCAATCCTTTGGCATATAATGAAAGAATACGCTTATTATGGCTACAATGAGTTTATCATCTGTGCCGGATATAAGCAGGAATACATCAAGGAATGGTTCGCTAACTATTTCCTTCACAATAGCGATGTGAGTTTCGATTTCCGGGATGGTAAAAATGAGATGACGGTACATCATAGTCATTTGGAACCTTGGAAGGTGACGGTAGTCGATACTGGCTATAACACTATGACAGGAGGCCGTATCAAGCGCATTCAGGAATATGTCGGTAATGAGACCTTCATGATGACGTATGGCGATGGCGTATGCGATGTGGACATCAACAAACTCGTATCTTTCCATAAGAGTCACGGCAAGATTGCAACCTTGACTGCTGTTAAAATGGCCCAAGAGAAAGGTGTTCTTGATATTGATGACAATGTTGTGAAGGCCTTTCGTGAGAAAAATGCAAATGATGGCGCACCCATCAATGCCGGTTACATGGTTCTTGAACCGGCAATCTTTGATTATCTTGATGGTGACAGTTGCGTATTTGAACGTAAACCTCTTGAGGCACTTGCCAAGCAAGGAGAATTGATGTCGTACATTCACGAAGGTTTCTGGCAGTGCATGGATAACATTCGTGAGAAGACATTACTGGAGAATCTTTTGAAGGAGGATAAGGCTCCTTGGAAGAAGTGGGACAGAGTGATTCCCAACATTCCTGATTATAGCAAATAAGTAAAGAGTAATATATATGGCTAAAAAAGAAGAATTAAAGGCTCAAATTCTTGAGCTTACTCGTGAGTATTATAAAGAGGTGCATGGTCAACCTCAAGTGTTTGAACCTGGCAAGACCAAGGTGAACTACGGTGGCCGTTTCTTCGATGCAGAAGAGATGGTAAACCTTGTTGATTCATCCCTTGATTTCTGGCTTACAGCCGGACCTTGGGCGCACAAGTTTGAGACCCGTTTTGCTAAGTGGCTGGGAGTAAAGTACTGCTCTCTTTGTAACAGTGGTTCCAGTGCCAACCTGCTTGCATTTAGCGCACTGACGGCACACGAACTGGGTGACAGACGTATCAAGCGAGGTGATGAGGTAATCACTGTTGCTGCTGGTTTCCCGACAACTGTTGCATGTATCGTTCAGTTTGGTGCAGTTCCTGTGTTTGTGGATATGAGTATTGAGGAAAGCAATATGGATACTACTCAGTTGGAGGCTGCACTCAGCCCTAAGACCAAGGCTGTGATGGTGGCACACTCTCTGGGTAATCCTTTCAACCTTGAAGCCGTTGTTGCTTTCTGTAAAAAGCACAACTTGTGGCTCGTTGAGGACAATTGCGATGCTCTGGGCTCTGAATACTTCATTGATGGCGAGTGGAAGAAGACAGGCACCATTGGTGACATTGGTACCAGCAGCTTCTATCCACCTCATCACATGACCATGGGTGAAGGTGGTGCTGTTTATACCAACAACCGTGAGTTGGACAAGTATGTGAAGAGCTTCCGTGATTGGGGGCGTGATTGCTGGTGTATTGGTGGTGTGGACAACACCTGCGGATGCCGCTTTACGGGTCAATTTGGTAAGCTGCCTAAGGGCTATGATCACAAGTATGTTTATAGCCATCTGGGCTATAATTTAAAGGCTACCGATATGCAGGCTGCGATTGGTTGTGCTCAGTTAGAGAAGTTGGATTTCATTGTACAGAGAAGACGCGAGAATTATCAGACCATGTATGATGGTTTGACGGGTGTTAAAGGCCTCTTGCTCCCTGAACCTCAGAAGAACAGCAAACCCAGTTGGTTTGGTTTCTTTATTACCGTGAAGGGGGATGCTGGCTACACCCGCAATGAGCTGACTTCATATCTGGAAGAGCACAAGGTGCAGACTCGTAATCTCTTTGCAGGCAACCTGCTGATGCATCCTGCTTTTGAAGAGTATGAGAAGGGTAAGGATTACCGCACTATTGGCGACCTGCCTGTAACCACCAGCATTATGCGTGATTCTTTCTGGCTGGGTCTTTATCCGGGTATGACTTCTGAGAAGCTCCAGTACATGATTCAGACCATTAAAGACTTTGTTGCATCCAAGGCCTAACATCATGATAGATATATTCAACAACTTTTATAAAGGCAAACGCGTCCTTGTAACCGGTCATACCGGTTTCAAGGGTAGCTGGCTCTCCATCTGGCTCCACGAACTTGGTGCAGAGGTGGTTGGCGTGGGGTTGGAACCTTATTCAGAGAAGGATAATTTCGTTCTCTCTGGAATAGGTAAGAAGATCAAGGCTGATATCCGTGCTGATATACGTGACGGAGAGAAGATGAAAGATATCTTCCGTCAGTACCAGCCGGAGATTGTTTTCCACTTGGCTGCACAGCCCTTGGTTCGTCTCAGTTACGAAATCCCTGTTGACACCTACCAGATAAATGTGATGGGAACCATCAATATTATGGAAGCCATTCGTGCTACTGATAGTGTCAAGGTTGGCGTGATGATTACCACTGACAAGTGCTACGACAACAAAGAGCAGATGCGAGGCTACAAGGAGGATGACCCGTTTGGAGGCTATGACCCGTATTCTAGCAGTAAAGGTGCTTGCGAGATAGCTATCCAGAGTTGGCGTAGGAGTTTCTTCAATCCTAAGGATTATGGCAAGAAGCATCACGTGAGCCTTGCCAGTGTTCGTGCTGGTAATGTGATTGGTGGTGGTGACTGGGCAAAAGACCGCATCATTCCTGATTGCATCCGTGCTTTGGAGGCTGGCAAACCTATTGAGATTCGTAGCCCCAAAGCTGTACGTCCTTGGGAGCATGTCCTTGAACCCTTGAGTGGTTATATGCTCCTTGCACAGAAGATGTGGGAGCACCCTATAGAGTATTGTGAAGGTTGGAATTTTGGACCGGAATCCGATTCCATCTCTACCGTTTGGGAAGTAGCTACTGAGTTGGTCAATAACTATGGTCAAGGTGAACTGAAAGATATATCAGATCCGAATGCTTTACATGAAGCTAATCTTCTGATGCTGAATATTGAGAAGGCTAAGACCCGTCTGGGTTGGAAGCCTACTTTGAATATGAAACAGACTATGGCGTTGGTAGCTGACTGGTATAAGAGATACAAGACGGAAGAGGTGTACAGCTTGTGTATTAACGAGATTAAACAATTCATTGGTGTATGAGTAAAGAGCGTTTATTCCTGATTGGCGGTAGCGGCTTTATTGGGAAGAATCTGGTAAGATGTCTTCACGACAAATATGCAATCAGTATCTTTGATAAGTTTATTGATGAGGCATACTTTGCTCAGTATCCTGAGGTGAAGAAAACCTTGATGGAACTTGACAAGGAACAGATTTCTGCAGACGTAGAATCACCGGATTATATTATCAATCTTGCTTCCATCGTTACGGCAGAACGTGACATGGGTTTGTTTGATAGTATGATAGCCTCTAACCTCAAGGTGTTGCTTAACTTGTATGAGCGTTTCAAAGATGACAAACAACTGAAACTGTTCATTCAGTTTGGTAGCTCTGAAGAATATGGTAATGATGGTTCACCTTTCGCGGAAACAATGCGAGAAGAACCTAATTCTCCTTATGCACTTGTGAAGCAACTTACAACCAATACGGCCATGATGCTGCATAGGAATTACGCTTTCCCTATTATGGTCGTTCGCCCTGGCAACTTGTTTGGCCCCCTTCAAGGGAAGACCAAGTTCATCCCTTATGTCATTGAAAGTCTCAAGAAGGGTGAACCACTAAATGTAACTCCTTGTGAGCAGAAACGTGATTTCATCTATGCGGATGATTTTGCATGGGCTATTGGAAAGCTGCTGGAAAAATATCCAAAAGCAGTAGGGGAGATTGTAAATGTAAGCAGTGGCGAAAGCATTTCTCTGAAAGAGATTATTGAGAATTGCAGAAAGGCGACCAACTCTACATCCCAGGTTAACTATGGTGCATTGCCATACCGTGAGAATGAGATGATGGATTTGAGATGCTCAGTGGCAAAGCTTGAATCCATTATTGGCCAGCCTATTAAATTTGATATGTCTAAACGAATAAAAGAACTGATATAGTATGAAATATCTTGTTACAGGAGGTTGCGGTTTTATAGGTAGCAACCTGGCAGCAGAAGTGTTGCGAAGAGGTGAAGAACTCTTTGTGTTTGATAATCTCTACCGTCATGGAAGTGCAGACAACCTTCAGTGGTTAAGGAGTAAGGGTGAATTCAAGTATTATCCTTACGACATCCGTAATGCCAATGATGTAGAGACAGTTATTAAGGAAGTTAAACCAGACTACATCTTCCATCTTTCCGGTCAGGTGGCTATGACCACATCCATCGCTAACCCTCGCCTTGATTTTGAGGTAAATGCTTTGGGCATGTTCAACCTACTGGATGCAGTACGTAAGTATTCTCCAGATTCCGTGATTCTTTTCTCTTCCACCAACAAGGTGTATGGTGACTTTGAGTATCTGCATTTCAAAGAAGAAGCTACTCGTTATGTGTGTGAGGAGTATCCTAACGGATTCCCCGAGAGCATTACACTGGACTTCCATTCCCCTTATGGCTGTTCCAAGGGTTCTGCCGACCAGTATATGTTGGACTTCCACCGTATTTTTGGCTTGAAGACGGTTGTCTTCCGTCATTCATCTATGTTTGGTATTAACCAGCACGCCACCTTTGATCAAGGCTGGATTGGTTGGTTCTGCCAGCAGGCGTTGGATATAAAGGCTAATCCAAAGAGAGAGCCATTCACTATTTCTGGTACTGGAAAGCAGGTACGCGATGTGTTGTTCAATGATGATGTTGTGAACCTGTATTTCAAGACCAAGGATTGTAAGGCTGCTTACGGTCAAGTGTTCAATATTGGTGGAGGTATAGAAAATAGCCTTTCACTTCTTGAACTCTTTGCAATGCTTGAGAAGATGTTGGATGTGAAGATGGAATACAAACAACTTCCTTGGCGTGAGAGCGACCAGAAAGTGTTTGTGGCAGATATAAAGAAGGCACAAGAGACTATTGGATGGACGCCGGCTGTGAATTCGGAAGAGGGCATCAGTAAAATGGTTGAGTGGTTGAAGAAATAATTTAGCTATGTCAAAAAATAGAATCTTTCGCTGTCTGCCTGCTGCTCCGTATGTGAAGGATGAGGATGAGAAGTTCATTGCTGAATTCATCCAGAACGCATTTGTAAAATAAATATCATATATAATGAAAGGCATCGTTTTAGCGGGTGGATCGGGAACCCGTCTTTATCCAATAACAAAAGGCGTGAGCAAGCAGTTACTTCCGATTTATGATAAGCCAATGGTTTATTATCCCATTAGTGCTTTAATGTTGGCGGGAATTAGAGACATACTCATTATTAGCACACCATATGACCTTCCTGGTTTCAAGCGACTGCTTGGGGATGGTTCAGATTATGGCGTTCATTTCGAGTATGCAGAACAGCCTTCACCGGATGGACTTGCGCAGGCTTTTATTATTGGTGAGAAGTTCATTGGTAATGATAGTGCTTGCTTAGTTCTCGGTGATAACATCTTCCACGGGGCTGGTTTTACATACTTGCTAAAGAAGGCCGTGGAAGATGCAGAGGTAAATAAAAAGGCCACTGTGTTTGGCTACTGGGTGCATGATCCTGAGCGATATGGTGTAGCTGAATTTGATAAAGAGGGTAATTGTCTCTCTATTGAAGAGAAACCGGCTAATCCCAAGAGCAATTATGCCGTGGTTGGCCTTTACTTCTATCCTAACAAGGTTGTAGATGTAGCTAAACATATCAAACCTTCTGCCCGTGGCGAACTGGAGATAACCACAGTGAACCAAGAGTTCCTGAAAGATGGTGAACTGAAAGTGCAGACACTAGGCCGTGGATTTGCTTGGCTGGATACTGGCACGCACGATTCTCTTAGTGAGGCTTCTACCTTTGTGGAGGTGATTGAGAAGCGCCAAGGATTAAAGATCGCATGTCTTGAAGGAATTGCTTTCCGCAATGGCTGGATAAGCGAAGAAAAGATGCGTGAACTGGCAAAGCCCATGCTGAAGAACCAGTACGGACAGTACTTGCTTCGCGTTATAGATGAATTAAAAGAAACGGTTAATTCAGACACATTTAGAAAATAACTATGGCAACAGTCGAGGACGTTAGAATCATTGAACTGCCAAAGTTCTTAGACGCTAGAGGCAATCTTTCTTTTGCAGAACAGAATAATCATATTCCGTTTGAGATAAAACGGACGTATTGGATTTATGATGTTCCGGGAGGTGAAGACCGAGGTGGTCACGCTTTTAAGGAGAATCAGGAAGTAGTTATTGCTCTTTCTGGTGCGTTTGATGTATTGGTAGATGATGGTGAGCGACAGAAGAGGTTTGAACTGAACCGTTCTTACTACGGGTTGTATATTCCTGCTGGACTGTGGCGCAAAATGGAGAATTTCTCAACCAACTCATTTGCACTGGAATTTGGTTCAGTGAAGTATTCTGCGGAGGACTATATCCGTGATTATAATGAATTCTTAAACCTGAAGAAGGATGGCAAAATATAGTGTATTCGACTGCTCGATGGTGGAGCTGGATAAGCATCATAGTGACCGCAAAGGAAACTTGACAGTGGTGCAGAATGGCGAGACTTTGCCATTTGATGTGAAGCGGGTGTATTATCTGTATGATGTTCCTGGTGGAGAATCACGTGGAGCTCATGCACACAGAGATTTGGAGCAATTGATTATTGCTGCTTCTGGTTCGTTTAGGGTGACTCTGGATGATGGGAAATGCAGACGCTCGTTCTTCTTGAACAGGCCATATCAGGGATTGTATGTGAAGCCTGGGATGTGGAGAGATTTGGAGGATTTTTCTTCTGGTGCTGTTTGTATGGTATTAGCTTCTGAAGTTTATCAGAAAGAGGACTATATTAGAGATTACCAGGATTTTCTTAATTTTCGTAAGGGTGAGTAATGAGTGTTAAGTCCATGCTAAAGGCTGTTTGGCAATTCTGCTCATATGTGTTTGTGCCGCAACGGCGGCCAAAGGAGAATTAACGGTAACAGTTAACGCTAGTTTCGCTGGAATCACGGAGATACGGGGTTAAGAAATTATGGATCAAGAGACCAGATGGCTTATTCGATACAATGAGGTGAAAACCTTTACTGAAGAGAATCATCGCAATCCATCTAAGCATGGAATAGAAGAGCATGATATGCTCAACTGGCTGAAAGCGAACCGAAAAAATATGAACTCTGATGCCTTGAAAGACCCCAGGCTTAATAAGTTCAAAGATCTGCTGGCTCTTGTAGAAGAGAATAAGAGGAAGAATCAATATCAATAATAGCCGCTCCAGCCAACTTGCCGCTAAAGCGTCAAGTCCGCTTCCGCTCAAATAAGTAAGCAAGACCGCGTGCGGCAAGCCGCCCACGGTCTTGCAAGAAAGATTGAGGAGAATGAAAGACGTTGATATTACTAAATTTGGTGTGGCCATCATAGAGTCATTAAAAATCTGTGAGCCCCAAACTGGCACAAAATTATGTCAGGACGTACTATCAACTCGCAAGGCTGCTGATGATAGTCTGTTTTATGATTATTATTCAGTGTATACAATCAAGGAATTTGAAGAGACTATTCATTCCATAATCTCTAAACTACAACCTGATGAAATGCTTGCTTTGCACGTGGAGGCGCATGGTGGAGTAGAGGGTGTGAGACTTGCTTCCGATGAGATTATGTATTGGGGACATTTTCTAAATTTATGTCGGGAACTAAATATAAAGGAGAAAGGATTGTTAGTTGTGACAACTGCTATGTGTTATTCATTACCCTTTATGGCAGCTATAAATCCATCATTAAGAGCTCCATTTAAGGCTATTGTTATAACCCGAAGGGATGTTTCTCCAGATGAAATATTAAGAGGTTATTCTGTATATTTCTCAAGGTATAAGAATATCTTGGATATAGGGCCTGCAAAAGATGCTATGAGGAACGAAGTGAATGATGGCGACTCTACATCTAGTCCTTTCGAGATGATTACTGCGGATTGGCTGTTTGAACAAATAACAAATGTGGATAACAATCCGGAAGGCTTTCCGCATATCGTTAACGAGTGGTATTGTATTATGAAGTCGAAAGATCCTTCTTATACAAGAGAACGTGTTGAAACTGAGATAAGACAAGAATTTCATCGGTTAGTTGTAGAAGGGAAAGACTATTATAGTTTTGCGGATCTTTGGAAAAACTGAGAATTCTTAGTGCAGAAAAAAGAGACGGGCTGCTGATAGGCAGCCGGTCTCTGTGGGGAGCCGGAGGCTCTGCCGCTTGATTAAAGCGGCTGTGCCGGAGGCGGATGAGCTTTGAACAAATAGTAGTAAACGAAAGCAAATAATAAACGATAATAATTTATGTCAGAAAGAAAAACGATTTACCTGTGCCTGGCGCACATGAGCGAGGAAGGTTGGGAACAGAAATATGTGAAAGAAGCGTTCGACACGAACTGGGTGGTGCCTATGGGACCGAATGTTAACGCGTTCGAGAAGGATCTTGAAGAGTTCGTTAACGATGTAAGATGTCAGAAGGAAGATGTAAGATGTGAGCCTCTTGACAGGAAGGTAGTGTGCCTGAGTGCGGGTACAGCGGCAGTGCATCTGGCACTGATAGCCTGTGGCGTGAAGGCGGGGGACGAGGTGCTGGTGCAGAGCTATACGTTCTGCGCAAGTTCGCATCCTATCACGTATCTGGGAGCTAAGCCGGTGTTCGTGGGGTCTGAGGGTGAGACATGGAATATGGATCCTGTGTTGCTGGAGGAGGCCATCAAAGATCGTATCGCCAAGACGGGTAAAAAGCCTGCGGCCATCGTTCCGGTGGCTCTGTATGGTATACCATATCGGATTGACGAGATTATGGAGATTGCGTACAGGTACGGAATACCTGTGGTGGAGGATGCTGCAGAGGGTATGGGTTCGCGCTTCGACGGAAAGGTGCTGGGTACGTTTGGTAAATATGGCGTGCTGAGCTTTAATGGTAACAAGATGATTACCACCAGCGGTGGTGGTGCTCTGATTTGTCGCAGTGCGGAAGATGCCAACGAGATTATGTGGTATGCCACCCAGGCGCGCGATGCGTATCCATACTACCAGCATACGGCTATCGGGTATAATTACCGTATGAGTAATGTGTGTGCGGGTATTGGCCGTGGACAGATGAAGGTGCTGGATGCGCATATTGCTCACCATAAGCACGTGCAGGCGTTGTACGAGGAACTGCTGAAGGACGTTCCTGGGGTTCATATCCACAAGCAGCCGGCTGATCCTCGCTATGATGCGAACTTCTGGCTGTGTGCCGCAACGCTCGACCCTGAGGTGCGCATTGTGGGACAGGAGAGTGCCTACAAGGAGGTGATCAAGACGGCTGTAGGTGGTGCTGCGGGTGTGATTCATCAGGTGGAATCGGCCACGACGGACTGCCAGCCCAATGAGAACGTGGAGGCTCTGCGTGTGTTTATGCTCGGCAAGAAGATTGAGGCGCGTCCCACATGGAAACCGATGCACAAGCAGCCTGTGTATGCTGGGGCGCCGGTTTATACAAATGGCATAGAAGAAGAGCTCTTCAAAGTTGGCTTCTGCTTGCCAGCCGGTCCGTATGTGACGGATGAGGATGTGCGGTATATCGTGGAGAGTATCAAGGAGGCGATTGTTGGATAACTGCATGAGGTAGAGGGAATACCTGAGTTATCAATAAAATGTGACCAGTCAATCTTGGAAGAGATATGATTATCAATAACATCGTCCTAAATAACCTATCAGATCAAGCAAAGG
>Ga0116164_10002407_pt1 | contig 13409 bp, 9 predicted proteins | sample AD_UKC109_MetaG_FD_89888 | JGI IMG/M metagenome (GOLD analysis project Ga0116164, IMG submission 89888) | Active sludge microbial communities of municipal wastewater-treating anaerobic digesters from Hong Kong - AD_UKC109_MetaG | ecosystem: Engineered > Bioreactor > Anaerobic > Digestate... | reverse complement strand
CGCCGTAGACCTTTTTGCCGGCATATTTCCACATGATCACTGCCGGGACGTCCTGCATAAGCCCCGGCAGGGCCGGCGTTTCGTCGATCCACGCGCAAACCTTTTCCACGCCGCCGAGCAGGTCGATGAAAAGCGAAAACTTATGGTACCCGTCGTCGAAGACAACCGGACCCCCGCCGCAGAGCGTGTCGTTGAGCCGCCAGAGCCAGCTCGAAGGGTCCACCTTCCAGCCGGTGCGCTCGCAGTCGCCCGCATTTTTCACACCCGCCATCGCCGCGCGCGCACCCGCGCCGGGGATGTTTTCCGAATAGAGCGACGCGTTGCACATTTTGTAGCGGACGCCGACCACGTCCCCGATCTCCCCGTCCGCGATCATCCGCTTTAAAAGCAGATACGGCGGATAGTGGACGAAGTTTTCAAACACCTTCAGGATCACGCCGTTTTCCTTCGCCGCGGCGATCATTTGGTCGCACTCGGCAAGGTTCAGCGCCATGGGCTTCTGCACGGAAACGTGCTTTTTCGCCTTGCACGCAGCGACGGTCAATTCACAGTGCAGATGGTGCGGAACGAGGATCTCCACGCCCGCGACGGCAGGATCGGCGAGGACTTCCGCATAGGACGCGTAGACCTTCGGGACGCCGTGCTCCGCGGCGAAACGCTTCGCCGTCTGCATGTTCGTATCGAACACGCCGTAGAGCTCCGCGTCGTCGCGTCCGCGATAGCCCGCGACATGCAGCGAGGCGATGCGCCCGCAGCCGATCAGGACGAATTTTAGTTTTTCCATCCTATCTTCCTCTCTTGTTTCGAAAACGATGTGGTTGTGTAAAAAATATTGGCCTTTGTATTGAAACGGTCCTGAAAAGCAGTTTTTCGTTAACAATTTAAGTTTTGTGATATAGATCGGCTTTGTGTTCGGTATTAGTTGAAGATATGTCGTCTGTTTGAGTTAAAAAGCAGCAGAAAATGAAAAATCGCAAAAATCATGCGTCAGCGCGTGCTGCCGATGCTCGCGCTGAGCTTTCGTGTCGTTTCCACCATGCGCCGAATATAGGTCTCCATGTTGGCATGGTTGATGGTCCCCTTCGGGCCGGACACGCCGATGCTGTAGCGCACGCTGTTGCGATAGTCGTACACGGGCACGGCGAGACACCGCACACCGAGCGCCATCTCCTCGTCGTCCACGGCGTAGCCGAGCGAACGGATGCGTTCGAGGTTTTCAAGCAGCGCTTCTTTTGTCGTGATCGTGTGCTCTGTGTATTTCGTAAACGTATAGTTTTCCAAGAGCGCGCTGATCGTTTCCGGCCGCCGGAAAGCAAGGATGCACTTGCCGACGCTCGAACAGTGGAACGGTTCGATCATGCCGACGGTTGCGGAAAGCGAATAGTTTTTGTTGGAACGCACCTGGTCCATCACATAGACGTTGTTGTTGTTGAATGCGCAAAAGTGGACGCTCTCGCTGATTTTGCCGCTGAGCTCCATCAGCATCGGCCGAGCGATGGCGATGACGTTGAGGTTGTTTTTGAGCGACTCGCCGAGATGGAGGATCCGAAACCCCAGCCGGTATTTCTTCGTTTCCGGATCGAGCCGCACCATGTCGTGCGCGCGCAGCGTCTCCACCAGCCGCGAAGCCGTGCTCTTATCGACGCCCAGAGCCTCAGCCAGCTCGGTCACGCCCGCGCTGTTTTTTTCCGCAAGAATCAAAAGAACCTGTATTCCTCTGTCCAGAGACTGGATCAATCGCCCGCCCTCCTTTTTTACAGTCCGGCAAAGCGCCGGAAGATGTCGTTTCCCGCGTCCGAAGAATGCGCCGCTCCTTCAAGCAATGATAAAAACGCGTTGCATTTTAGTAACGGCCGCATAATCCCGTCGTCCAGCCGGTCGAGCATCTCGGGCATGGTCCGATGCGCCGCGGCGGAGACGTCTAAAAGCTTCCTGCGGCTTTCCGCCTGGCTTTCGCTCCGGTGCGGCGGATATCCGGCGCCCGGCGGGTCGCGGAAGAGCTCGCGGAAGATGTAGCGCAGGTTGACGTCTCCCGCCCATCCGTAGCCCTTGTTGAGTGCAAGGGAAACGCAGTTTCCCGCGTTGATCTGCATAAACAGCCACGCGTCGAGCGGGTTTGTGATCAGCCCGCAGAACACGCCGGGGTATTGCATCACGCTGTTGAGGAACCCCTGACCTGTGCCGCAGCCGCCGATCACAAAGTCGCATGCGCCGGCGTTGAGCAGCGCCGCGCCCATAAGCCCCGTCTGGATATAGGTCAGCTCCGGCTCGTCCATTGGCGACGACATGCCGACGCTGCAGACTGTGTGCGCGGGAAATTCCGTAAGCGCCGCGAGGATGTCCGCGTTTTTTAAACTTGCGCTGACCTCGTTGATGACCGCGATCCTCATTTTTTCTCTCCTCTCAGACGGTTTCGCCGGAAAGCTCCGTCTCGTAGCGCGCGCGCCGTTCCTCCAGATAAGTCGGGATCGGCACATCCCACCAGCCGAACGCTTCGCCGCCGGATTCCGGATAGCGGTCGTAAACGTCTGCCTCGATGAACGCGGGCCCGCCGGAAGCAAACGCGTGTTCGACCGCGCCCTTTACGCTGCCGCGCTTTGAGATCCGCTCGGACTGGATGCCGAATCCGCTCGCAATCGCCGCAAAGTCCGGCGAATAGGGTTCGCCGTCCTTCTCAAAATCGTTGCCGAAGACGCAGCTTTCGCCCAGCATCCCCTGCTGCAGGTCGCGGATCGCCATCCAGCAGCGGTTGTTGGCCACAATGACGACCACCGGGATGCCGTACTGCGCCATGGTGGAAAGCTCCTGCATGGTCATCAGGAAATCGCCGTCGCCAAGCAGGGCGACGACCGGCTTTTCCGGTGCGGCGAGCTTTGCGCCCATGGCCGCGGGCAGCGTCCAGCCCATGGTGGAAAATCCGCCGGTCGTGAGGTGCCTTTGCCCGTTTGTAAAGCTGTATTCCTGAAAGAGCTGCGCCTGCGTGTTGCCGGACGAAGTCGTGATGATCGTGTCCTTCGGGAGGCAGTCCTCCAGTTCGCCGACGAGCTGGGAGATCGTGATCTTATCGAAGGTCTCCCGTCGCGATTCTTCGATCTTTGCGCGCCAGGCGGCCTTGTCGGCCAGAAGCTCCTGCGTATACAGGCTGTCCTGCCAGTCGGCGGGCGTGCCGTATGCCGCGACGATCTGCCTTGCCGCCTGGACGAGGTCGCCGACGACGCCGATCTCACATGGATAGTTTTTGCCGATCTCGTTCGCGTCCGTGTCCACGTGGATCAGCTTCGTCTTCGGGATCGAGAACGCGACGCCGTCCTTGTAGGAGCACGTGGTCTCGTCCGCAAAGCGCGTGCCGAGCGCAAGGATCACGTCCGCGTTTCGCGTAAGCTTGATGCCGACCGGCGTGCCCTTGGACCCGGTGTGATAGCCGTAGAGCGGATGGTCCTCCGGAAACGCGCTTTTGCCCGCCATCGTGGTGACGACCGCCGCACCGAGGGTTTCCGCGAGTTTCACGAGCAACGCCTGCTCGTTTGAGCGGAGCGCCGCGCCGCCGAGCAGGACGACCGGCCGTTTCGCCGCCTTGAGCAGCGCGACGGCCCGGATGATTTCTTTTTCGTCCGCCACCGGCAGAGCGGCCGCGCGGTGGCTTTCCGGTTCGGGCAGCGTCACGTCCGCCGACTCGGCCTGGACATTCATCGGCAGCGCGACGACCACCGGGCCTTTCCGACCGGTGAGCATCTGGTTAAAGCTTCTCTGCATGATGCGCGGCAGCTGCCCCGCCGATTCCGCCCGCCAGACGCGCTTGGCAAGCGGCTCGAGCGCGCGGATGAAGTTGGAGTCCTGATACCGCTCGATCTCCTGCAGCACGCCGACGCCCTTCATCTGCACATGCGTATCGCCTGAAACCTGGAACACCGCGCAGGAGTCCACATACGCGGTACCGAGGCCGATGGCCGTGTTCAGCGAGCCGGGGCCGATGGACGTAAATACCGCGAGCGGTTTCCCTTTCACGCGGAAGTAGCCGTCCGCCATATGTACGGCCGCCTGCTCGTGCTTGACCTGGATATACTGCGTTTTGCCCGATTCGACGGATTCGCGAAGCGCGTCGAAAAAGCCAAGGATGCCGTGCCCGGGGATGCCGAGCACATACGGTACGCCCTCGCGCTCCAGATATTTCATGACGATCTGTCCGCCCGTCAGTTTCATATGGTCCCCTCCCGATATCGTTCGATCGCGTCCGCGTAACCGGCATTCGGCGCTTCGCCTCGCAACGGCAAAAAAAGTCAAACTTGTCATGATACTCGCCAGCCTGTGTAAAAATCGGATTCAATCGTACGTTTAGTTAAGAAAAGTCTGTGCCGTCGTGGTTTCCGAAAGAAAAGATCTGTTCTACGGCTCTATCATATCGGTGTGTTTCGCCGCGCGCAATGCGTTATTTGGTCCTTTGTTGCTGATTGTGCAACATTAAACGCGAAATCCCGCCCTCGCTGCGCTCTGCGCAACAAACGCCGCATGGTTTGATTGTTTTTTGATCAGCGGCATGCCTGCGTCCGGCAGGATTCCTCTAAAAGACAGACGCCTGGAACAGCCGAAAACACGATTTGATTTGATAATTCTTGCAAAGCTGATATGATAGATAGAAATCAACGGATTTGCCGGATTCGCATGAATATGAAAAAACATTTCACGATAACGGATGAAACGATCGAACAGCCTGTTTCGCATGACGACCCTTTGCTTGGCACGTATACGGAACGGGTCAGGATACTTGTCCCTTCGGACGTAGTAAAACGCCCGAAGGTGCTGTTTATCATGGGCGGAGAAACCGCGCTTTCGGACCGCCATCTCGTACGGCCCTTCGACGCATACGGCCAGCGAAACGACATGGTCGTCGTCTGCGGGGAGCATCGCGGCTACGGAACGTCCATCGCCGGAGAAAACCAGGACTTCCCGGCGTATGTGACGGTCACGGACGCGCTCGCGGATTACCACGCGATCCGCCTGAAATTTGCGGACCGGTTCCCCGCGGAGTGGATCGCCTGCGGCCGCAGCTACGGCGGAAGCCTTGCAATCGCCTACGCGCATGCGTATCCAAAGGACATCTCGGCGGTGCTTTGCTCCAGCGGCGTCGTCGACTGGAACGCCATGCTGCCGGAGTACGACGCCGCCGCCCGCGAAAATCTCGGGCCTGTCCTGTACGAGCGGCTGCGCAGACAGATCGACCAACTGACGCCGGCCGAACCCTTCTCGGACCGCTGGTACGGCCGGGAACTCATCTATGCCTTTGTCACGGGACTTTGCCAGTACAGGGAGTATCAAAGCCTGCTGCCCGTCGTTTCCGCCCTTGCAAAACTGCCCGCGGAACAATTCGTCGGCGCACTGAAGCGCATCGACCGTGCGTTCGCCAAGAGCTCCGCCGCGCAATATGCGGATGCGAACAAAGCCGTGACTTTATCCAACGACGCGGCGCGTTCCTGCGGCTACGGCTGGCGCGTCTGGCGGTATCAGCAGGCATTCGGGCTTGGGACCTTCTGGGCGCCGTCGGAAAGCCGCAGCATCTACCGCCGCAGCCCCGACGACTGGCGGTCGGAGTGCCGCGCGCTCTTTGGGGAACGCGCGACCGTTTTTGACACGGGCACGAACTGGAACGTGCGGGAAATGGTTCCCGAATTAAACGTGTCTCTAATCTATGTCCGCGGCGGAAAAGACCCATGGCGCAGGGTCGGCCTTCCGGACGATCGATCGCTGAAAAACGGAACGGTCGTCACAATGCCGGGCGGCTTTCACTGCCCGGACAATTATCCGGACACAGGGCCGGCGGTCATGAACGTATTGCTTGCATATTTATAAGGGAGGTAAGATTTAGATGAACTATAACTACGAAGCCCGCATCGCCAAGCTGCAGGCATATCTGAAGGAGCAGGATTTAGACGCCTTTATCGTCTCGACACAGGATTCCATCTTTTATCTGTCCGGCGCGTCCTATAAGCCGATCGAGCGGCCGTTTTTCATCATCGTAAAACCGGAAGGCAAATACGATCTCGTCGTGCCGCGCCTCGAATACGAGCACATGAAAAAGGTCGAAAAATTCGGCGAGATCAAAAGCTATTTCGAATATCCGTCCGCGGAAGGCAAGAATTGGTACGATCTGCTCAACGGCATGCTGGGCATAAACGCCCGCATTGGAATCGAACCGGATTTTTCCGTTGCGATGCGCTCCCGGCTAAAGGTGAAGGAAGCCGTCGTTTCCGACGAAATCCTGAGGCTCCGGATGGTGAAGGACGCACAGGAAATCGAAGCGATCCGGTATGCCGCAAAGTGGACCGACCTTGGGATGAAAAACCTGCACGGCGGCCTGTATCGCGGGTTTTCCGTCGTGGAGAGCGTTATGCCTGCACGAAATTTACAAACCGGGGTTATAAAAAGCGGCGAATACGATTATCTCAACTGCGGTTTCCTCACGGCCGGCTGGCCTGCGCCGAAAAGCGCGCAGCCGCACAGCGTCCCGGACTTTCACGGCCGCATGGGTTCCGGCCCGATCGTACTGATGAGCTACAACCGCGTCAACGGCTATGCCGCCGAATGCGAGCGTACCGTGTTCCTCGGCGAGCCTTCGGCGCGGGAGCTGGAGCTCTACAACCTCGTCATGCGGGCGCGCGACCTTGCTTTTTCCATGGTGCGGCCCGGCGCACGCTGCTCCGACATCGATCAGGCCACGCAGGAGCTCTTTCGATCCGCCGGTTACGGGGACCACATCATCCACCGCACCGGACACGGCATCGGCCTTGGCAACCACGAGCAGCCCTGGCTTTCCTTCGGCAGTTCGGACGTGCTGGAGGAAAACATGGTCATCAGTATCGAACCGGCGCTGTACTTCGACGAGATCGGCGGATTCCGTCACTCCGACACCGTGCTGGTAACAAAGGACGGTTACGAGATCCTGACAAAATACCCGTCCGACCTAAAGCATCTGATCGTCCGCAAGCGGCGCCTGCTTAAAAAATTAAAAGGCGCACTCATTCGCAAGGCGATCCGCTTTTGAATCATATCCGCATCCGTTTGCCGTCGGTTCCGCCTTCGCGCTATAGCGTGAAGGCGGTTTAATCGCCGTATACGCTGTGCACGACCGGGTCGTCCACGCTCGGCACCTGGTCGGATTCGCCCCAGAGCAGCATGTCCGGCAGCTCCCGCAGCCCCGGGAGGTCCGAGTCCACAATGCTCGGCTGCTGGTTGAGATATTCTCCCATAAACACCATTGCCGTCGAGCAGCCGCCGTCGAGATTGTACGCCTGCTTACAGCCCAGCACGTAAAACAAATGCATAAAGTTTTTCAGCGTAATACCGCAGCTGTAGTCCTTCTGTCGGCCGTCGACGGTGATGACGACGAAATGTCCTGCGTCGATCATGCCGATACCTGTGCGCGGGTTCAGTCCGCCGATTTTCGGGCGCGTCCCGTCGATGTTGATCACGCCGTCGCGTATGAGCGTCGGCCCAAACGAATAGACCTGCGTCACGCCCATATCCAGCAGTTCTTCCGGGGTGATTTCGTTGGGCGAATAGATCTTCATCGAAAGGTCGGGCATGAGGGCGAAACAGTCCATCGCCCTGCTGCGATTATAGATGATTCCGTTTCGGATGATGGTACCCTTCAGCTCGGGCTCGCCTCTTGTGAGGTTGTCGCCGGTCACGGCGAGCACAGCCTGATAGCGCCGCGCCATATCGGACGCGACCTCCGTCGAAGTGGTCCCGCCGTTCTCGCCGCGCACTGCGGCGCGGAAGGCGTCTTCGCCGCGCATGCGCACATGTGCGACGTTATAGCAGATCGGTTCGCCATAGATATTCGTCGTGTGAATGCGGTCGATTATAATTGAAAGCGTGTCCGTCCTGTATTCCCAGTGTTCGTTGTCCCAGTCTTCGACGATGACCTCCTCGGGATCGTCCGCCGAGCGGAAATACGTATCCTCGGAGGGTTCGGGCACCGAAACGGCGTCCAGCGACAGATCGCTTGAAACCGTAACGCTTGTTTGATTGGGGTTGCTCAGCTGTACGGCCGAAATGCCGGAAAAGAAGTCGCCGTCCGCCGTTTCGGTCGAGCCGTCGGAGGAAAAGGCAAGCCCGTATGCGGCGCTGCCGTATACCTCGTCGCCGACGTCCAGCGCATAACGGTATTCATCGGAAAACGATTCGTAAAGGTCTTCTTCGACCTCGACGATCGAACGGCCGGAGAAAGCGTCCAAAGTCGATTCCCGGTCGATCACATACGACGCGTCCCCATAAAAATGCAAAAACAGGCGAAGCGGCTGCCATGTGCCGTATTCCTGGCTGGATGCCGCATACCGGTAAGGAACGGAGGCGTCTTCGACCGCTTTTTTCACGTCTCTCGCGACGAGCATATGCACCGCGTTGCCGTATTCGCCATCGAGATCGTGCGAAACGACGACGGCTGGTTTATATTTTCTGATCTGCTCAACAATATATTCGCGTACGGTGCTCTCGTCCCAAACGGAGGTCACCTCTCCTACGTTGTCCGAATAAACGTCCGGAAAATCGCCGAAAACGGGCTCTTCCGTCACCCCGAGTTTTTTCAGCGACGCGCGCGCCTCTTCCCGCTGCTGTTCGTCCGTGCTGGTCAAATAGACGACGACCGCAGTATGCCCCTCTTCCGATACGTAGTATGGGAGGACGCCGCCGAGATACAGATATTCGTCGCCGGGGTGCGCCACGACCAGCATCAGGTCGACGCCGGATTGCACGTCCGAAAAGTCTTGTTCCTGTTTGACGGTTTGGCCGCCGTTGAACAGCAGCAGCGTCGCGATAATCAGACAGAATTTCTTCAAAAGCTTGCCTCTCCTACATCTGTATCCTGTTACGGTTAAAAGCTTCCGGTTTCAAACATCCGCGCCGCCATCCCGGCAGCGCACGCCGGCCCGCGGAGTGGTGCGTCCTGTCTTTTACTTAAAGTAGGCCCGCATCAAAAAATAACGCTCATGCAGCCGCCATCCGTCGCCGGTCGAGTCGGTGCTCGAATGGTTGCACTCGCAATTCGGCAGCGCGTTGGAGATTTCGCGCGCAGTCACGCTGTTAAAGTCGTTGTGACTGTACCAAAGCCGCTCCAGGCTGGCCAGGCCGTACAGCGGAGAAAAATCCGCAATATCGTTGACGCAGAGGTTCAGGTCGAGAAGCTCGTCCATATTTTTAAGCGGCGAAATATCCACGATCTCGTTCATGAACAGCTCGATGTACGTCAGCTTCGTCAGCCCGGTGATCGGCGTCAGGTCCGTTATGTTATTGTCGGCCAGAATCAGAATCTTGAGGTCCGTCAGGTTCGCGAGCACGGAAATATCGTCTATTTCGTTGTGCCCGAGATCGAGCGCGACGAGATCGGTGCAGTATTTCAAAACCTGAATATCCTCGCTCGTCAGGCGGACGCACGTCCGTACCGCCTCGATATATTCCGGCGGGGAACCCGCGAAATACACCTTGGACGGATTGTGCGTTGAAAAGGCGGTCGCATCCGTGCGCAGCGTATGCGTGCCCATCTGAACGGTCCAGACGATCTTGATATCGGGATATGCCGAAACCAGGACCTCCATCTGCTGATTGGTCAGTCCGCAGTCCGAAAGGTCGATCTTTTTAAGCCGCGGCAGCTCCTCAATCATCGGCATGACCTCTTCCGGGGTCGTAAACGGATATCCGTTCGCGTCCAGCTCCGAAATCGAGCTCAGCACGGTCTGCCCGAAGACGGAGACCGAGTGGACCAGCTCCAGCTGAACGTCCGGCAACAGCTTGTTGAGCTGGCGGACCTGCTTGTCGCTCAGATCGCAGCCCGAAAGGTCGACGCTTCTTAGCGCGGAAAACTTGGACAGCGTTTGCGCAAGCGCGGTCACGTCCGTGACCTCCGCCCTGGAAAGGTCGATCTTCTCCGCCGCGCTGTCAAACGTATAGCCTAAAACCGTAATTTGCCTTCTGAATGCGATGTCGGTATTGTTCGCGACCAGCGTCTCGGCATCCTCTTCCGAAATGCCGGTGTTCCTTAAGTCGACGGATTCCAGCATCGGAAGCGCCAATATCGCCCGTTCAAGCTCGTCCATCGACGCCGCCGAAACCGGTGCGATGGCGGTGTCCGTGTTCGAGGCGGTGACTCCGCCGATCGTAACGGTCCAGATAAACGTACAGTCCGGCATTTGCGCCTGCGCCTGTTCCAGCGCCTCGTAACAATCGCTGCCGGTGGCATCCACGCGCGTAAGCGAAGGGAAATATGCAAGAAGCGCAAGATCGTCGCCGGTTGCGTCCGGCAGCGTTAGCTCGCTTGCGTCGCTTGGATACTCCCCGTCGTGGAACGGGACGTCCCATATGATCGTACACGCAGGAAACGCCGAAAGAAGATCGTCGATCGTTTCCGGGGAAACGTCGCACCCGATGAAATCAAACGATTCGGGTTGCTCCAGTCGCTCTAACGCGGTCGCGCCGCGTAATCGTCCGCCTGAAATCGTCACCGTTTCCGCGTCCACCGGGATCAGCCGTCCCGCCGCGAGCGTGACGTTTTGTTTCAGCGTAAAAAACGCTGCCGCGCCGAGAACGATAAGAAGAAGCGTTATTATCGTGCCCGGCAGGTGCGTTTTGGCAAAACCAACGGCGCCGATATCGTTTTTTGCTGAGTTCACCGCGCAACCTCCGGTAATGAATAGGGACCCGTTTTCATGTCGTATCGTTCAAGCCTTTCTGCGATCGACCGTTCATCGGATTAGCCGGAGCGGACCGAAAACCCCTGCGCGCCGATCGTGAAAAGCTTACAATTTGAATTGGTTTTAAAAAACAAATTTATGAGATAAATTATTGTTTATGATACTCTACAATACGACGACTGTCAATGAAGCGGCATACATAAAAAGCCCGAAAAACCGCATGGTGTGCGCAGTTTCCGGGCGTTAAAAAATATACATATTGGCCAGTAAAAAAACAACGCCCGAAAACGCGACGGACGGTATACCTAAAATTACGCCCGGGTTTTGTTCCTGTAGTCGTGCCGATTTGTGTGTTTGCGCTTCCCGCTTAGCCCTCGCCTGCGGCGTTTTTTTAAGGGCCGGGAACAAACCGAAGCGGATAGATAGATGGAAAAATTTCACGGCCGACGCCCCGCCCGGCAAACGGGGAGTTGAAAGGCCCCTCAACTCCCCGCTTGCCGGGCGCGGGCGTTTTTTCGGTTCGCCTTATTCGGCGGATGGGCGGACCAGCCGTAAAGCCGTTTCGCGGATATGCCCGGCCGTCAGGCCAAAGCGCTTCTGCAGATAATCCTGCGGGCCGACCTCGCCGTATTCGTCGTTGACGGCTACGACGTCGATCTTCGCGCAGTTTTCGCGCGCAAGCGTTTCGCAGACCGCGCTGTACAATCCGCCGATGCGGTTGTGGTTTTCCGTTACCACGACGTTCCCTGTGGCTTTTGCGAATTTCTTCACGGTCTCCGCATCCAGCGGCTTGATCGTAAAGACATTCACGACCGCGGCGTCGACGCCGTCGGCTTCAAGCTGCTTTGCCGCCTGCATGGCCTCGTGCACCATGATGCCGGAGGCAAAGATCACGACGTCCTTGCCGTCCTTCAGCGGAATCGCCGGGCCGATCGGCGTCTCTTGCCCGTCGGCAAAGACCTTTGCGGATTGCTTTCTGCCTACGCGGATATATTTCACGCCGGGGCGGTCCTTGCACTGCCGCAGCACGCTGATGAGCATGTTGACGTCCGTAATGTCGATGATCGTCGCCGTCGGGATCGTCCGGTAGAGCGCGACGTCTTCAAACGGCATGTGCGTGCCGCCGTTGAACGACGCGCATACGCCGGGATCCGTCCCGATGACCGTGATGTCGTTTTTCGCGTATCCCGCCGATAAAAACACCTGGTCGAACACGCGCCGCGAGGCAAACGGGCCAAACGTATGCACGATCGGTTTATAGCCGCTTGCGGCCAAGCCGCATGCAACGCCGATCATGTTCGCTTCCGCAATGCCGCAGTTGATGCCGCGCGTTGGATTGTCAAAAGACCACTGGCAGGTGCCGATGCAGCTCATCAGGTCCGCGTCGAGATAGATCACGTCCGGATCTTCCGTGGCGAGCGCGCAGATCGTTTCGCCGAGTACTTTTTTAAACAACCGGGGATCCATTGTCCCATCGTATTCAAGTTTCATTGATTCCACCTCCCCGTTAGTCCAGCTGAGCAATCAGTTCCTGCTGCCAGGCTTCCCATTGCTCGGTCGGGACCGTCATGCTGTGGTTGCTCTTTGCGTTTTCAACGCCGGGAACGCCCTTGCCCTTGATCGTGTTCATCACAATGGCATACGGCTTGTCCCCGCCGGCGCGCGTACGTTCCAGCGCCTCATGCAGCGCAGCGACATCGTTGCCGTCGACGCTGACGGTGTCGAACCCGAACGCTTTCAGTTTTGCGCCGAGGTCCAGCGTGTCGAGGATGTCCTTTGTGCAGCCGTCGAGCTGCTTGCCGTTGACGTCGAGCAGAAGGACAAGATTACTCAGCTTTTTAGCCGATGCAAACATGCAGGCCTCCCAGACCTGCCCTTCGTCCGCCTCGCCGTCGCCAACGATCAGGAAAACGCGCGTGTCGCGTCCCCGCAAACGCTCTCCGAGGGCCATGCCGCACGCAAGGCTCGTGCCCTGTCCAAGCGAACCGGTCGTCATGTCGACACCGGGCGTCTGGTTGCGGTCGCAGTGGCTCGGAAGCTTCGTTCCGGGCTGGTTGAGCGTATCGAGCATTTCGTAAGGGAAATAGCCCAGCAGCGCGAGCGTGGCGTAGATCGCCGGGCCCGCATGCCCCTTCGAGCAGACCAGCTTGTCGCGCTCCGGCCAGGCCGGATTTTTCGGGTCAAAGCGCATCTGCGTTTTATACAACACCGAAAGTACGTCCGCAACGCTCAGCGAACCTCCGACATGTCCGAATCCGCGCGCTTTGAATTCTTCCATCATTCCGATGCGGATTTCAAGCGCGAATCGTTCCAATTCCTTCTTTTTTACTGCGTCCATCGCAGAAGTCCTCCTTTTATTCAGGCGGCACCCGTATCCTTCGTTCGATTTACATCTCCCTGCGGCGCCGTTTAAAATGATCCGTCTCCGCTTACAGTCTCGCCACGCCGCTCTTTCTTGCGGCTTCGGCGACGGCTTTTGCCACCACCTTGCCGACGCGCGGGTCGAACGCCTTCGGGATGATGTAGTCCGCGCTCAGCTCGTCGTCCGAAATCAGGCCGGCCAGCGCGTACGCCGCCGCGATCTTCATCTCGTCGTTGATGTCGCTCGCGCGCACGTCGAACGTCCCGCGGAAGATCCCCGGAAACGCCAGCACGTTGTTCACCTGGTTCGGGTAGTCGCTGCGTCCGGTCGCGATGACTTTCGCGCCGCCCGCCTTCGCCTCGTCCGGG
>Ga0116164_10002406_pt1 | contig 13412 bp, 11 predicted proteins | sample AD_UKC109_MetaG_FD_89888 | JGI IMG/M metagenome (GOLD analysis project Ga0116164, IMG submission 89888) | Active sludge microbial communities of municipal wastewater-treating anaerobic digesters from Hong Kong - AD_UKC109_MetaG | ecosystem: Engineered > Bioreactor > Anaerobic > Digestate... | reverse complement strand
GGGCAGCCGGGCCGCTGGCCCATGCTGCATCGCAGTTCCTGCGCCTTCTGCGCAAGTTCCGCTTCAATCTGCTCCAGCGTCTGCAGCATTTCGTCCGGCGACGTCGGTTTGGTCAGATATTTGCGCACGCCGAGTTCGATTGCGCGCTGCGCATAGTCGAAGCGGCTGTATCCGCTGATGAGGATCACTGGTATATCTTCATTCACCCGGCGGATACGCTGAATCATGTCCAGTCCCTGCATGCCCGGCATTTGGATATCCGTGATTACAACGTCCACCTCGTGCGTGTAGAGATGCGTCAGCGCGGAATGCGCGTCGGCAAACGCGCATACCGCCCAGCCGTCGTGGCGGCTTAGAAGCCTCGTCATGCCGTTGCGGATTTTGGGTTCGTCGTCGATAATAATTACATTCATAAATCGTTTATTCCTTATGCGGTTCCGTTGCGTCCGCTTCTTCGCCGCCGTCCTCCACCGGAATTGCAATCGTGACGGTCACGCCCGCGCCGAAGCGGTTGCTCACAAAGAATTCGCAGGCGTCGTTAAAATGCAGCTGCAGCCGCCGCGCGACGTTTCGCACGCCGATGTTCTCATAATTCGACGGATCGTTGCGTAAAAGGCGCTTATATTGATAGAGTTCGTCCGGCGTCATGCCCTTCCCGTTGTCGCCGACCTCGATGCACACGTATTTGCCGCTGCGCACCGCGCGCACCGTTACACGCCCGCCGCTTTCGCGCCCGGCTACGCCATGGTCGATCGCATTTTCGATCAGCGGCTGCAAGATCAGTTTCGGTACCAGAAAGTTTTCCAGCGAAGGCTCCAGCTCCAGCGTGAATTCCAGCTTGTCCTCCAGGCGGTATTTTTGAATCAGCAGATAGTCCTTCACATAGCGGCATTCTTCCAGCAGCGTAACCGTCGACGTATGCACGTCCATGCTGTATTTCATGAGTTTGCCGAGCGCAACGACGATTGTGCTGACCTCCATTTCGCCCTTGTCAATGAGCATCCAGTTGATGGAGTCGAGCGTGTTATAGAGGAAATGCGGGTTGATCTGCGCCTGAAGCGCCTCCATTTCGGCAACTTTCTGCGCGATTTTCTCCTGATATACCTGACGGATAAGAATGTTGATGCGGTTGACCATAAAGTTAAAGCTTTCGGTCAGTTCGCCGATTTCGTCGCGCCGGTCGTTTTCCAGCTGCAATTCAAAGTGTTCGTCCTGCACCGTTTTCATGGCGTTTTTCAGCCGTTCAAGCGGTTTTGTGATCGCAATGGAAAAAATCAGCAGACAGAGCGCCGCAACCGAAATAGAAATTGAAACCAGCGCCACGGTATACTGCCGCAGCGACCCCGCCTCGGGAAACAGTTTGTTTTCGGGAATCATCGTGAACGTAACCCAGCCGTTGAGGCCGTTGTACTGCGAACAGACATAGTAGCTCGTCCCGTCGAGATCGAGCAGGAATTTTCGCTCGCCAAGGCCGTACCGCTGCAAAATTTCCGTAAGATATTCCGTCCGGATGCTGTTGTCGCTGTAGATTACGCCGCCGGAACGGTCTGTAATGAACGTCGTTTGATATCCGAGTATTTTCTGCTTTGTCAGTATCGCGCCGCCCAGCGTGCGCGGGTCGAGTTCCAGCACGACCAGCCCGACGGTTTCGCCTTTTGAATTCCGTATGCCTTCGTAGACGAACAGCAGCCTTTCGTTTTCCCCTTCCTCCTGTGAAAAAAGGCTCTCCGTCAGATCGGACCAGTTCACCTTTCCCGGATGCCGCTCCGCCTTCGCATAGAGCGCGCTGAGCCGCTGCGTCAGCGCAGGTCCCGCATCCGCGGTCGAATAAATCGCCCTGTCGCCGATGAACACGTTTACATCTCTGATTTCCGCAAACGAGCCGAGTGTGTTGCTGCAGAACAGCCGCAGCGCCTCCGTGTCGAACGCGCCCTTTTCGCCGGCTTCGTGCCAGGCGGCGAGTTCCCCGACCGGCGAACTGCCCGCAACGGTCTGCATGAAGCTGTTCATCAGCCGCGCTTTTACGTTGATGCTGATGTCGATGCGGTTGATCGTGTCCGAAAGCACGCGCTTTTCGGACTCCTTCACGACACGGTCAGCCTTGCTGTACGACAGCGCGCCGACGATGACGCCAAGCAGCGCCAGCGGGACGACGCCCATAATCAGCAATTTTTTCCAGAAGGAAATGTTTCTGAAAAACTTCAAAGTTTCGTACTCCCGGTCGAGATTACGTAAATTCTATACCAGTCCGGTATCTTTTGCAAAATTTTTCGCGTCATACGTCTGCACGGCAAAAAAAGCAAAGAGCGCTTTTTCGCGCTCTTTGCTGAGACCGTCAAAAAACTAGTTTTTTGACAGGATAACCGCTCTTTGCTCTATCCGTTCAAACCTTTCGTGCTTTTGGCGTTACCCGGCTTCCGTCTCGTCCAGATAGTCCTCATACTCGGCCGCAATCTGTCTGAATTCTTCGTTGTGTTCCAAAAACACGTCGACGATGTACGGGTCGAGATGCGTTCCCCGCGCCTCGCGAATCAGCTCGACCGCTTTTTCGTGCGAAAAAGCCGGCTTATACGCGCGCCTGCTGATGAGCGCGTCGTATACGTCCGCAACGGCCATGATACGCGCGGAAAGCGGGATTTCCTCGCCCGCCAACCCGTCCGGATAGCCCGTGCCGTCCCATTTTTCGTGGTGATGCCGCGCAAGTTCCATCGCATACTTCAAAAACGAATTGTTCCCCAGCCGCAGCGAGGCCAGCTTGAGCGCGGAAAAGCCAATCGCCGCATGCGTCTTCATTTCCTCGTATTCGTCGTGTGTCAGTTTGCCTTCCTTGAGCAGGATTTCGTCGCGTATGCCGACCTTGCCAATGTCGTGCAGCGGCGCGGAATTGTACAGCTGACTGATGACCTCGTCGCTGAGCTGATCGCTGTACCTGGGAAGCTGGCGGAGTTTTTCCGCCAGCGATTTGACATAATTCTTCGTACGTTTGATGTGCCCGCCCGTTTCGGGGTCTCTGTATTCGGAGATGAACGCCATCGCTTCAATGGTCGTCTCCTGCGTAAGACTCAATTCCTTGGTGCGCTCCTGCACCTTTTCTTCCAGAACGTCTTTCTGGGAGGAAAGCTCGGTTTTGACGAGCTGCAGCGAAAGGTGCGTCTGCACGCGCGCTTTTACTTCCATAATTTCAAACGGTTTCGTGATGTAGTCGATCGCGCCCGCTTCAAACGCCTTCGTTTTGCTTTGTATGTCCGACATCGCCGTCAGAAAAATGACCGGAATATCTTCCGTCCGCCGGTCTGCTTTGAGTTCCCTGCAAACCTCGTATCCGCTCATACCCGGCATCATAATGTCCAGCAGCACGAGGTCCGGCAGTTCCCGGTGAATCAGTTTCAGCGCGGCGGCGCCGTTTGTGGCCACGGTCAGTTCATAGTCGTCGCCAAGCGCCTCGCCAAAATATCGATATTCTCTTCCGTATCGTCAACAATCAGTATGGTACACTCGGACAATTTCTTCACGGTTTATCAACCTCTCAGTTTCGCCTTGATCGCCTTTATTAATTCCAGCGCTTCCTGAAACCGATACCGGCATATCAGTTTGTCCAGCTCCGCCGCTTCTTCCCGGACATTTCCCGGCCAGACCAGCATGCGGTATTCACGCAGTATTTCTTTGCACTTTTTCGGTTTGCTCGCCAGTAACGCCGGGCGAAGTTTGTCCAGAACCGCAGTGATCTGCCGTGCGGTCGCTTCCGGCGCATCCGCCGGCGGGCATTCCGCCGTTTCCGAAACTTTCGGCAGCTTTTCCGTTTCGGCGATGAGCGCTGCAAGCAGCTTTTCCGTTTCTTCCAGCAGATCTGTCAGTTCGCTCATCGGCGCACCGCCGCGAATCTCTCTTTCAAGCGCTTCGGCCTTTGCTTGCAGCGCGCTTGCGCCGATGCTGCCGGAAAGCCCTTTGAGCGTATGCGCCAGCCGCTCGGCACTCTCGCGATCGTCTTTTTCAAGCGCTTCAATAATGCCGGACACGGCGTTCTTCTGGTTGGCCGAAAATTTTTCAAGCACCTGCAGATACAGCGTTTCATTGCCCATCAGGTGCTGCAGTCCCGTCGAAACGTCCAAACCTTTTATTTTTGGAAGCTTCGCCCGGCCGGTTTTCTCCGTTTTCCGTTCATGCGCCGGCGTTTCTTTTTTCTTCTCTGTCGTCTGCGAACTTTTCGTTCCGTTCGGTACAAGCCATTTTTTGAGGACCGAAAACAGCTGGTTTGGATCAAACGGTTTTGCAATATAGTCGTTCATGCCGGCCTCCATGCAGAGTTCGCGATCGGCCTGCATGGCGTTTGCGGTCATTGCGATAATCGGAACATCGGAGAGTTCCGAGATCGCGCGGATCTGCCGCGTTGCTTCAATCCCGTCCATCACCGGCATCTGCATATCCATCAATATGATGTCCGGCGCGCACTCAAATGCTTTTTCGACGGCAATCTTTCCGTTTTCGGCAATATCGATGCGAAATCCTCCGATAGACAGGATTCCGACGGCGACCTGCCGGTTCAGCTCGTTGTCCTCCACCAGCAGGATATGCGACCCGCAGATCGGCGTAATATCCACGTCGATAGCCACGGGTTTGCTCTTTACGCTGTAGTCGGCGTCGGACTTAATCGCGCCGAGCACGCGCAGCGTGGATTCAAGCAGCGTGCTGAAGCTGATGGGTTTGACAAGAAGAAGCTCGATGCCGCTGTCTTTTATCCGCTGGTATACGTCCTCCCGGCTGAACGCAGTAACGACGACGCACTTCGGCGTTTCGCATTTCAGCGGCATCGATTTGATCATGCCGTATGCGTCCGCGCCGTCCATGCCGGGCATCTGCATGTCCATGTAGACAATCTCGTACGGATCTTTCTGCGCGTCCGCCTTTTTCACCAGTGAAACGGCTGTCGCTCCCGCGTCGGCCATGTCGACGCGCATGCGATAGGTGCAAAGCATATCGTGCAGCACCGTTCTTGCGTGCAAATTGTCGTCGACGACCAGCACCCGGCGTCCCGCAATGCTCAGCGCCGCCTGCATCAGCTTTTCCCGGTGGCTCGCTTCCTCAAGCATCGCCGTAAACCAGAACGTGCTGCCTTCGCCGTATACCGATTCCACGCCGACCTCGCCGCCCATCAGCTGCGCTAGCCGTTTTGAAATGATCAGGCCGAGCCCCGTTCCGCCGTACCGCCTCGTCCTAGACATATCGGCCTGCTGAAACGACTGAAACAGATTTTTCTGCTGTTCCTTCGTCAGCCCGATGCCCGTGTCCTCGACCTCGAAGCGGATCAGACAGGTCCGCCCTTTCTGTGATATCTTTTTGACCCGAACAATCACTTCCCCGTTTTCGGTGAACTTCACGGCGTTGTTCGTGTAGTTAATCAGGATTTGCCCCAGCCGGAGCGAGTCGCCAATCAGCGTTTCCGATATCGACGGATCGACGTCAAAGATAAACTCCAGCCCCTTTTCGGCGCATTTTTCGCCGATCAGGTTCGAGAGGTTGTCCAGCACGCTGCGCAGCTTGAATTCCGCCCGCTCGATGCGCATCTTCCCGGCTTCCACCTTTGAAAAATCGAGGATGTCGTTGATAACGCCCAGCAGATGCTGGCTCGACTGCTGAATCTTCTCCAGGTATTCCGTCTGTTTTTCCGAAAGGCTGGTTTTTTTCAGCAGAAATGTCATGCCGAGAATTGCATTCATCGGCGTTCGGATTTCATGGCTCATGTTCGCCAGAAAGTCGGACTTTGACCGCGCCGCATCTTCGGCGATCTTCTTGGCCTCCACAAGCTCCTGCATCATCTGTTCCGGCGTAGGCCGTGCGATCTCCGCACGGATGGCACGAACAGTTTCATCGCTTGGCAGCGCGCAGAGATCGTCGATCACGGACACGCGCAAACACGGCTCGTGCCGCCGCTCGCAGACTTTCACATTCTTAAAAACCTTCGCCAGCGGCACATATGCCTCTTGCGGGGGCACCGGCTGCAGGACGATATCCAGCCGGCCGATTATCGTTCGCTTGTCCAGCAGGAGCGTCAGCGTATACCCCCTACCGTCTGCCGCTATTACCCGCAGCATTTCGGAAAACGCAGTCTCCGTACGCGCAACTAAAATATCGGCATAGCCAAGCTCGCACAGCGCGATGGAAAGTTTTTTCCTTGCGTTAAGCGCGGACTTTTTACCGTCAATATAAATGCTGCCAAGTTCCGTCATATTCCCCCCGTGGCCTCTACTGTGTAAACTTCATCACAATACAGGAAGCATCGTCATCCCTCGCGCTGAATCGTTCCAGCAGCGCGGATGCAATCTCCGCGGCGCTTTTATACAGCAAGCCCGGACACCCGAGGATGTCGAAATGCGTGCTGATGCCGTCCGAATGCATAATCAGCGTTGTTCCCGGCAAAAGCTTCTGTTCCTTTTCAGACGTGCGTATAACGCCGTATCCCAGAACGCCGTCCGCCGTTACAAAGCTTCCCTGCTGTCTGCCGACAGTCCGCAGCGCAATGTTGCCAACGCCGGCATAGCGGAGGATTCCGCTTTCCGCATCGAACCGGCAGACGGCGGCGACCGCGCCGCGCGTTCCGGCAAGACGGCTGTGCAGTCCTTCAATGATACCGGACGGGCTTTCCGTCCGGAGCTCTTCAACGCACTCGCCGGCTTTCACGGCAACCTTACGCGCATTCGCACCGTGCCCCAAAACGTCGATCAGTGCGAGCATGCAGGCGCGTTCGTCTCCAAACGTCAATGCCAAATCTCCGCTTTCGGACATGCTCCGAAACAGCGGACGAACGACGGAGGCACAGTCAATCCTGCCCATGTTCCCTCCATTTTCTTGCCCGCACCCGCGTTCCGCATCCGACGATTGATTCGATTTCGAACTCGTCCATGATCCGTTTAACGCTTGGCAGTCCCATACCGAGACTGCCCTGTTCGGAGGTGTAGTGTTCGCGCATCGCGGCTTCAACGTCGGCAATGCCGGGCCCGCCGTCGCTTGCGAACACTTCAACGCCCATATGCATTTGTGCGTTCTGGACCAGGCATATCTGCAGCTCGCCGCCGACGGCATAGCGCAGAATATTGGTCGCCAGTTCCGAAGCCGCCGCGGCAAGAATGTATTCGTCCGTCTTGTTGAACCCCGCCTCACTGAGCATGGAACGCATATGATAAATCACAAGCTCGTTGTCGTAAGAGTGCATGAGCTTGACCGTCTTTCGCTTCAGAACCTTGCAGCCGTCGCCGGCTGCAAGCCGCAGCGCTTCCGAACCGTTCTCCTGTCCGGAAGCCCGGCCCGCGTCGGAATTCATTTTACTTCCTCTTCTTCCAGTTGCTCCAGCCCCTGTTCAAGCGTCATAGCCGTGGACATCGCGGCACGGTCCGGCTCGATGCCGCAGTCGATCATTGCGCAGACGACGCCGGGACTCAGCCCGACCCAGACGACTTTCACGCCAAAGAGCGTCAGCGCGCGAGACGTTTTTTAAAACGTCCTGTAAATATACGTGTCGATCATGCTGACCATGCCGAAATTCAGCACGGCCCCCTTTATGCCGGACTCGTATGCTTTTTGAATGATGACGTCCGAGATTTCGTGTATCCGCTCGTCGGTCATGTTGTCGGAAAGCGTAACGATCATGCTTCTGCCGATCTGCGTAACCGACGCGTTTAAATCCAAATTCGCACCGCTCATACTTTTTCTTACCCGATTATCCCTGTTTTTCCGTTACTTCCAAATTGATGATCGCCAATGCTTCCATCAGCGCGTCGGAAAGCGTCGACCTTGTTTTAATCGCGTTCATGTTAATTCCAAGGTTGATAATCGTCTGCGCGACCGCCGGCGAAATGCCCGAAAGAATGCATTCGCATCCAAGCAGTTTGGTCGCTTTCGTAATCTTGATCAGATGGTTTGCAACCGCCGTGTCAACCGCAGCAACACCCTGGATATCCAGAATGATCACTTTGGAATAGGTCTCCGCGATGCGGTTGAGCATCGTTTCCATCATGTTTTGCGCCCGCATGGAATCGATTACGCCGACGACCGGCAGAACCAGAATCCCTTCCCAGAGTTTAATCGTCGGAGTGGACATCAGGCGGATCGTCTGATTCTGTTCGCGCAGACGCTCTTCATATTGCGCCTGCGCCGTAATATCGACGGCGAATTCCAGCCCGCCGATTACCTTGCCTTCTTCGTCCCTGAGCGGAACGGCGTAATACTCAACAAGCAGCACTCCGTTATGCGTCGGCAGTTCGGCGCGGTCGGAACAGGTTTCCCCTGTTTCCAGCGATTTACGCATACAGCAGCTCTGCGTGCCGCAGTGTGAGGAGTGCACGACGTCGAAGCATTGCTTTCCTACTACGTCCGCTTCCGTTTTCTCCAAAAGTTCCAGCAGCGCTTTATTCACATAAAGCAGCTTTAAATCTCTGTCCACGGCCATAACGGGCGTTGGAATTTGCTCAAGAATCTGCTCTTTCAGTTTCAGGCCGGCCAGCAAACCGGATTCGTTTTTATTCACCTGTAAAACCTCCTGCTATTCTGTTGTTATGCGTCTCTTCGCGTAAAACCCAGACTTGTATTCATACTGTGCATAATTACTTCTTTAGTATAAACATTTGTACTAATAATATACATCGTATTTTATGAAATTAAAAGTTTATTCATATATTAATATGCATAATGTACTCATATGGCCTTGACAACTGCGTTGCAGTTTCCATAACTTTTCCGTATTTACGGATGCACCGGCAAACCCACCGCGCATAAACTTGCAGCCGTTACGTGCATAAAATCTCTTTAACACCAAAAAAAGAAGCTTGATCTGCTTCTTTTTTGGGTCTTTATAGTTGGATTTCATTTTTCGCGATTCTAAAGGAAAATTACTTATACAAGAAACTGAGAAAGGTATTTCTTCGAGAGCCGAATGGAGTCCAGAATCCGCTCCCTGGTGTCTTCAAACGAGCGGTCCTCCACTTCGATGCAGGCGCACGCGTCGTAACCGATATCGGTGAGCGCGGAAACGAACGCCGACCAGTCGATATCGCCGAGTCCGGGCAGTTTCGGCGCCATGTAGTCGAGCGGGTAAGCCATTGTGCCGCATTCGCGCAGTTTATCCGGAAAAAGCTTTACGTCCTTGAAATGCACCTGCATCAGCCGGTCGCGGAATTCGTAGATCGGGCGGATATAGTCCATCTCCTGCCATACGAAGTGGCTCGGGTCGTAGTTCAGTCCGAAATTTTTGCTTGGGATCAGTTCAAAGAGTCTGCGCCAGATTACGGGGGACGTCATCAAATTCTGGCCACCGGGCCACTGGTCTTCACCGAAAAGCATCGGGCAGTTCTCAATTGCGATTTTCACGCCGTTTTCTTCCGCGCAGCGGATCAGTTCCGGCCAGATTTGTTTGAAGAGTTCGATGTTTTCCTCAACGGTTTTGTGCTGATCGCGCCCGATGAACGTCGTGACCATGCCGATCCCGAGCAGATGCGAAGCACGGATCACCTTTTTAAGGTGCGTAATGTTGGCTTCCCGCTTTGCAAGGTCCGCGTCCATCGTGTTCGGATAAAACGCCAGCGAGCAGATTGCAACGCCCTTGCCGGCTGCGTAATCCAGCACGTGCGTACGGTATTCGCCGTCTTCGAGCACGCGGTCGATATCGATATGCGACACCCCGGCATATCGGCGCTCCGCGCCGCCGTTCGGCCAGCAGGCCGCCTCCAGACAATCGAATCCCGACGCCGCCGCAAAATCGATCACTTCTTCAAACGTCCATCCGTCCATGATGGAGCTAACAAACCCGAGCTTCATTAATGTTCCCCCTGTTTAGTCTGTCCCGATTTCCATGAGGCCGCTCTTAACGGTCTTCTGTATCGTCTATTCGTTTACTAAAATGCTCCTGCCGGTGCGCGACGAGTCGATGCAGGCAAACACCGCCCGCATCGCCGGCAGCACGGACGCACCGGAAATCGCGGGCGCATGCCCGTTCGTCACGCAGTCCACAAATTCGTCGATGATGCCGGACGCGGTCTGATTGTCGTTCGTCTGGATCGCCTCCACATCGTATTCTTTACGCGTGCCGTCCGGCGCAACATGCACGATGGCATGCGCGGGATCGTCGTAAATGCGCAGGATTCCCTTCGTTCCATACAGGATGGTCGAGTTGTCCTCCGCGCCATAGTGCGTCCAGGAAGCGGTCATCGTACCGAGCGCGCCGCTCTTCATGCGGTAGATGCAAATCGCGTTGTCGTCCACGCCGATCGGCGCGCCGGACGAATCCTTTTTGTCCAGCGTTGCGAGCTTTGCAGTTGCTTCTGCAACGACGTCCGAAAGCAGATACTGAATCAAATCCGTTTTGTGCACGCCAAGGTCGGCCATCGCGCCCATAACGGCCTTGCTGCGGTCAAAGAACCAAACGTCCCTGCCCGCGTCGACCGACCATGTCTCCGGCCCGCCGTGTCCAAACGTCGTGCGGAAGGTGAGCACTTTGCCGATCAGGCCGCTTTGCACCATACGCCGCGCTTCTGTATGCGCCTTTGCAAGACGCTGGTTTTGATCGATCATCAGGTACTTCCCGCTTTTCTCAGCGGCGGCCTGCATTTTCTCGCAGTCTTCGAGCGTCGTCGCCATCGGCTTTTCGCAGAGGACGTGCTTGCCCGCTCTGAGTGCGGCGATGGCGATTTCCGCGTGCGAACTGTTTGCAGAGCAAACCGAAACCGCATCGATTTCCGGGTCGGCCAGCAGCGCCTGATAGGAATCGTAGGCCCGCCCGCCGTGTTCCTCCGCAATCTTTGCCGCACGTTCGGCGTTCAGGTCAAAAAACCCGGCGAGCCTTGCCGCGGGATTTGCTTCATATTCCGGGATGTGGCGCACCTGGGCGATTTTTCCGCATCCGATGATTCCTATGTTCAGCATTTTGTTCTCCTTGATTCTGTATGCGTCGTAAAAAAAGCAGTTTTAATAAAAGGCGGCACAAAAAGCCCGCGCCTTTCTGCGGCGAGTTGTTTATTCCACGCTGTGTTCGACCGCGCGGATAAACGAGATCGCCTGTTCGGCATAGCGGTCCATCAGTTCCGTCTTCGTGTGGATTCCGCCCGCGCTGTACGGGTCCGCCACGCGGTACATAAACTCCATCGTCAGCGAGCCGCTGTATCCGAGCCGTTTGAGCGTGCGCAGCACGGCGGAAAAGTCCGTGTGTCCATATCCGGCGGGTTCGCGGTTGCTGTCGGCAATGTGCACGTGCATCAGCCGGTCGGAAACGGCGCAGATGCTCTCCGGCAGGCTTGCTTCCTCGATGCTCATGTGGAATAAATCCGCCATAACGCCGACCGACGGCAGCCCGACGTCGTTTGCAAGCGCATACGCTTCGTCCAGTCTGTTGACAAAAAACGTCTCGTATCGGTTAATTGCCTCGAGCGCGATGTTCACGCCCTGCGAAGCGGCGTATTCGCCCGCTGTTCTCAGGTTTTGCACTGCGTTTTCCCAGAGCTGTTCGCGCGTGCTCCCTTTGGCGGCACAACGCGTCCCACGGGCGAAGGCACCGCAATCACGACGCCCGCGCCGACTTTTACGGCAAAGTCCACGCTGTCACGCAGATACCGCACCGCGGTCCTGCCCGCGTCGCCCGCGCTTGTCAGGTCGCGTTCCTCGCCGAAGATGCCGCAAAGTGAGCGGCAGTCCAGTCCGTACTCTTTCAGCAGCGCGTTGCAGGCCGCCGCGTCCAGTTCGTACGGTTCCGCGGCAAACTCGATGCCGTCGTACCCGTACCGCCGGAGACGCTCGCAGCTCTTCTCCAGCTTTTCGTCGCCGACGATCCACTGCGTCATAGCAAGATGATACATAGCCGTCTCCTTATCGATATTCCTGCGCTTTTCAGCCGTTCTGGCGCTCCATCATGCGGTTGCGCAGCGCGGTAATCGCCAGTGCGATGACGATCACGAGACCGTATACGATGTCCTCGTAATACGGGCTGATCTGCAGCATGTTGATCGCGCTCGAAATCATGCTCAAAAGCACAACGCCGAAGAACGTGCCGATTACGCCGCCTTTGCCGCCGTTGATCGACGAACCGCCGATTACGACCGCGCCGATGGCTTCCAGCTCCATACCCGTGCCGGACGAAGCCTGCGCGGCGCTGATACGCGAAAGCATAACCATGCAGGCAAAGCCGGTCAGAACGCCGCTGATCATGAAAAACTTAAGTTTGCTGGCTTTCACGTTGATGCCGGAAAGATACGCCGCGTTTTCGTTGGTGCCGATGGCATATACTTCCCTGCCTGTGCGCGTATACTTGAGCAGCAGGTAGATGAACAGAAATCCCAGAAACAGTACGAGGAACAAAAACGGGATTTTGTCGAACAGCTGATAGGATGCAAGGAACCTGTATTTGCCGTACAGGGTCTGCATATATCCCTTGGTCATCAGCAGCGCAATTCCGTAATACACGCTGCCGGTCGCAAGGGTCACGATGAACGACGGCGCTTTAAACAGGATGGACATCGCGCCGTTGATCAGCGAGCAGGTCACGCAGATCAAAATGCCGATAAGCGACACGAGCCAGGGATTCATGCCCTGATTGATCAAAATCGCCATCGTGCAGGTCGTCATGCCGATCATGCTGCCGATGGAAACGTCGAAATGTCCCGAAATGATCAGGATCGTTACGCCCGCGGCGACCAGACCGAGGCTGGTTGCCTGCCGCAGGATGCTGCTGATGTTGTTCCATGTCAAAAACTTTTCATTGACGGACCCGGTCGCCACGCTGATGAGCACCACCAGCAAAAACAGCACAACCGGCTGTGAAAACAGTACGCGTCCGACTTTTATACCCGACTTACTGCGGTTCATAATCGAAAATCCTCCCAATCGTGATGAAAGCCTTTTATACGCCGAAATACTTGCGCAGCAAAGCGTCCTCGTTCGTTTCGCGTGCGTCGACGACGTCCACAAGGTGTCCTTCGCGCATCACGCCGATGCGGTCGCTGATTGAAATCAGTTCCGGCATGTCCGACGAAACGATGATGACGAACTTATGCTGTTTGGCAAAACTGAGTATATGCTCGTAAATTTCTTCTTTGGCCCCGATGTCGACGCCCTTGGTCGGCTCGTCGAAAATGTAGACCGTTCCGGGATCGAGCACGCACCGCGCAATCAGCGTCTTTTGCTGGTTGCCGCCGGAAAGGCTCGTCACCTGCATATTCGGGTCGTTCACCTTGATGCGGAACCATTCTATGCTCTCGTCGACCCGCTGCGCTTCCCGCCGCAGGTTAATGAACTCACGCCGTTCGTTGCTCGTAACGCTGATGTTCTCCTTTACGGAGCGCAGCGCAAGCAGCCCGTCGCGCTTGCGGTCCTCGGATATCATGAAAACACCCTTCCGGGTCGCGTCCTTCGGACTCCGGGGAGTGATATCTTTCCCG
>Ga0116164_10002404_pt1 | contig 13414 bp, 7 predicted proteins | sample AD_UKC109_MetaG_FD_89888 | JGI IMG/M metagenome (GOLD analysis project Ga0116164, IMG submission 89888) | Active sludge microbial communities of municipal wastewater-treating anaerobic digesters from Hong Kong - AD_UKC109_MetaG | ecosystem: Engineered > Bioreactor > Anaerobic > Digestate... | reverse complement strand
TGGACGTTCCAAAACAGCCGCTGGACATCGGCGATGATGCGATCACAGCGGGCCTGGAACGGATCCGGGAAGGCCAGTCCACGTTTGAGGTCGTGAAGGATCGCATGGTGGAAACGGGTGACCGTGTGTACGGCCGGTTGACCATGAGTGAGAATGATGCGATCCTTCCGGGCTGGAAGAACCGGCATGTGGAGATCGATGTTGGGGAGGATGGCTTTTTCCCGGGTGCCGGCATTGATGAGAAGCTGGTGGGCGCTCCGGTGGAAGGTGAATACAGCTTTGACGTCCAGTTTCCCGAGGATTACGAGTATTACAAGGATGTGGCCGGAAAGATGGTCCGGGTCACGCTCCAGATCAATGACGTCAAAGTGAAGCAGCGGCCGGAAATCGATGATGATCTGGCAAAGGATCTGGGTCTGGAAACCCTGGAAGATCTCAAAAAGATGGTGACCGAGGATATCCGGCGGCGGCGTGAGCAGGAGATTGACAACATGTTTGAGTCATCCCTGTTCGATATTCTGCTGGACAAAAATGATATTCCCGCGCCGGAACCCATGGTGAAGCATGAAGCGGAATTTGTCGTGGAGAATTACTTCAGCTATCAGGGCGAGATACCGGAAGAGCAGAAGGTGAAACTGATGGATTCGGTGAAACCCATGGCGGAGCGGCGGGTGAAACAGCGCCTGGTGCTTCAACGGATTGCCGAACTGGAGAACATCGAAGTGACTGAAGATGATTTGAACGAAACCATCCGGAACATGGCGGAAGAGGACGGCCGGGATCCCGCTGAAGTGCGAGCGAAGTGGGAGGAGGAAGGTCTGATGGACGGCTTGCGGAAACAGGTCATTCAATCCAAGGCGCTGAAATGGCTGAAAGAAAATGTTGTCCCGGTGGCGCCGCCTCCGGAAAAGGAGCAGGAAAACGATGACGGCAAAGAATAAAAAGCTCTTCGAACCGCAGATGAATCTTGTGCCGATGGTTATTGAACAGACCAGTCGCGGAGAACGGGCGTATGATATTTATTCCCGTCTTTTGAAGGAGAATATTCTTTTCATCGGTACGCCGATTGATGACCAGGTGGCCAACCTGGTCATCGCGCAGTTGCTCTATCTGGCCGCTGAAGATCCGGACAAGGATATTCATCTGTACATCAATTCACCCGGCGGGCATATCATGGCCGGTCTGGCGATTTACGATACCATGCAATATGTCAAACCCGATGTGTCCACGATATGTGTGGGACATGCCGACAGCGCCGCCGCCCTGCTGCTTGCTGCCGGCGCTGCCGGTAAGCGCTACGCACTGCAGAATGCCCGGATCATGATTCATCAACCCTGGGGCGGTTTCCAGGGCCAGGCGACGGATATCGATATCCATGCCCAGGAAATTCTGCGAATGCGCCGGGATCTTGACAAAATCCTGTCAGCGCATACCGGTCAGGATATCGAGAAAATATCCCGGGATACCGAGCGCGATTTTTTTATGTCGGCTGCGGAGGCCGTGGAATACGGTATTATCGACAAGGTGCTTGAAAAACCGGTCAAAACCGGCCCCTGATGATCATTCGCAGTGCCGAGTTTGTCACGAGTGCGGTGGACCCGGCCGGGTATCCGGATACCGGGCTCCCGGAAGTGGCTTTCGCCGGCCGTTCAAACGTGGGAAAATCCAGCCTGATCAATAATCTTGTCAACCGGAAAAAACTGGTCAAGACCAGCAGCGTCCCCGGTAAAACCCGGACGATCAACTTTTTCAGGATCAATGAAATGATGTGTCTTGTGGATTTGCCGGGATACGGCTACACCCGGTTGCCGGAATCGGTCAACCTGGCCTGGCGGAAGTTTATGGACCGGTATTTCCGCACCCGGGCTGAACTGAAAGGTGTGATTCAGCTTATTGATGTGAGGCATCCGCCGACCGCCATGGATCTCCGTGTCAACCTCTGGCTCCGGGAAACCGGCCTGCTGGGAGGCGTCATTGCCGTGAAAGCCGACAAGCTCAGCCGTCACCGCCAGCAGCGGTCTGCTGCGGGTATCCGCAAGGATCTGGAGTTAGACCCGGAGTGCCCGCTGGTTGTGCATTCATCCCAGACCGGTCAGGGCCGGGAAGCGGCCTGGGACGTTATCCTCGGGTTGACCGGGCAATCCGGCGAAGCATAAGACCGGCGGCATACCCCGCACCGAATCCATTATCGATATTGACGACGGTAACGCCGGTGGCGCACGAATTCAGCATGCTCAGAAGCGGTGTGACACCTCCGAACGCCGTGCCGTAGCCCACCGATGTGGGGACACCGATCACGGGACAATCCACCAGACCTGCAATAACGCTGGGCAACGCGCCCTCCATGCCGGCCACGGCGACGATCACATCAGCGGCCCGCAGCGGCTCGAGATAGCTCAGCAAACGATGCAGCCCGGCAACTCCGATATCCGTGATCCGATTCACCGTGTGGCCCATGGTTTCCAGAGTGATGGCCGCTTCTTCGGACACCGGCAGATCCGATGTTCCGGCAGCACAGACGATGCTGTGACCCGGGTACGGAAGCGGATCTCCGGATGCCGGTGCCGAGGCGCATCGGGCGATTTCCGAGTAGGTCAGTGCCGGCAGGTGCGATTGCATTTTTTCCCATTTTTCAGGTGCCAGACGGGTGATCAGAACCGGCGCGTTCTGGCGGAGCAGGCTTTCGGCAATATCAATCATCTGTTCTGCTGTTTTGCCCGCGCCGTACACGACTTCCGGATACCCCCGGCGAAGACTTCGGTGATGGTCGATTTTGGCGAAATCCAAATCTTCAAAAGGGAGGGTTTCCAGACGTTGTGCCGCGCTCTGCGGTGTCATTACTCCGCGCTGCACCTCTTCCAGAATGCGGATCAGACGCTGGTGGTTCATTGTTGCTCCGCCGGCGATTGCATCCCTGCCCGGTGTTCGGCGAGAATCATCGTGTTTTGAAGAAGCATTGCGACGGTCATGGGACCCACGCCACCGGGAACCGGAGTGTAGGCACCGGCCCGGCCCATGACATCCAGGGGATCCACATCACCCACCAGGGTGCGACCCCGCCGGGCAAGCCGGGCACCCACCGGGGTTTCCGGATCGAGCCAGCGGGGATCCGCGGTTTCGGCAGTCACCCGGTTAATGCCGACGTCAATGACGGTTGCACCGGGCTGGATAAAGTGTTCCCGAATAAGTCCCGGTCGGCCCACGGCGGCAATCAGAACATCGGCAGTCCGGCACAGATCGGCCAGATCCCGGGTACGGGAATGGGCGATGGTCACCGTGGCGTGTCTGCGCAGCAGCAACGCTGCCAGTGGTTTACCCACGATGTTGCTGCGGCCGACAATCACTGCCCTGCGCCCTTCCAGGGGAATGGCGTAATGATCCAGAAGCACCATGATACCCGCCGGTGTACAGGGAGCGATTTTGCCGGTTCCCGACCACAGACAGCCGATGGTTTCCGGATGAAATCCATCGATATCCTTGGATACGGCGATCCTGCGGATGACCCGGTCTTCATCCAGTTCCGGGGACGGCAACGGCAGCTGAACAATCAAACCATCACACGCCGGATCAGCGTTCAACCCGTCAATTTCATTCAACAGCGTATCCATTGTGACATCCACGGGAAGATTCACCCGCATGAACCGCACTCCCGTATCTTCACATGCCTTTTCCTTGTTTTTCACATACACCTCAGACGCCGGGTCCGCTCCGGCATGTATCACGGCCAGACCCGGTGAACGGCCCGTCCGATCCCGAAACGCACCCGCAGCCCGGGCGACATTATCCAGAACCGATCTGGAAACCGTCTTGCCTTCCAGTAGTTGGGTTTTTATTTCTGTCATGAGCTTTCTCCTTGTCCGGTGAGTGGTCGCAGAGGTTGTACCTTGTCGCCTTCGAAACATCAACCGCGTGGATTTGACATCGACCCCATGCCGGCGGCATTGTACGGTTCATGAAACCGGCACCGGAACCCACCGGACGAACATTTTACAGATGCGTTCTTCATGCAGCAGGATGGTTTCTGATTGCAGTGAGTCTGATCGCCGGCATGTTTGTGCTGGCGGTACCGCTGACCGACCGGCAGGTCCGGACCGGACATCCAGCCTGGCATGCACTTGAACCTGTGTTTTCAATGTGCTCCACCATAGGTGGCGCTCTGGAGATGCTGGGCAATCGCCACCCGATCCCCGTGGCCGCCGGCCTGACCGTCGCCATGGCGCTTCTCGCCGGTATCGCCTATCGATGGTCCCGAAAACAATCCCGGGAAATGCCCCGGTTGACATGGGTGCTGGCGGCATCCGCCACCGCCGGGATCTGGAGTCAGTTTCTGACGTTTACAAATCGTCCGCCGGGATTCACGGCATGGGCTCTGCTGGCGGCTGCCTTTCTGATGGCTCTGGTGTTCGGGCTTCTGCGGTCCCGGTCCGGAAACACGCCGACGCAGCAAATCGGCAGGCGACGGATCATACTTCTCGGCGGCATTCTTGTGATTGCCGCGCTGATGCGCGGTTATCGGATCGATAATCTGCCACCGGGTCAGGCTCAGCATACCGCCGAATGGGGGATGACCGGTGCACGGCTGGCTCACGAGGAACCGTTTGACCCGTTTACTGCCGCCGGCCGCCGGGTGCTGTTTCGGGAAATGCATCTAAAACTGGCGGTGGAACCGCATCAGATCGGATTGAACATATTCAGTGACTGGATCCTGGCGAGTCTTTACAAGCCCTCATTGATTGCGCAGCGTACCGTTTCGGCATGTTTCGGTATCCTGTCTGTTCTCGCGGTATTCCTTGCGGCAAACGCATTCCTCAATCCGAATGCCGCCCTTATCGCCGCATTTCTCGCCGCGGTTTCTCCATGGCATATCGTTCACTCGCGATATTCCAGCCCGGAACATATCCTGGCCATCCTGTTCACGACCCTGTCCGCCTGGCTTGCGATCCGGTATTTCAGGCGGAAAACAACGGGATACCTGGCCGCCCTTATCGTCGTCTGCATCATTGATTTCTATCTCTATGTAACGGCTCAGTTTATTATTCCCGTGGTGATGCTGATGGCGGTACCGGCGGTCGCCGCAACCGGATCCAAACGCCGTACACTGCTGATCGGTCTGGTGGTTGCCGGTCTTCTCGTCAGCATCGGAATTGCTCCCAAAACCGGTCTGTACGGGATGAAAACTGATTTGAAATGGTTGAACACCCAGATCAGTGAACATCCGAGTTATGAAGTGCAGGGCAGTGAACGGATTCTTCGAAACACCGGTGTCCTGCTTCGCGGATTATTTTTGAACGGCGGGGGGGAGGCCTGGTTCACGAAAACCCACGGATACCTGCTCTGGCCGGTGGCGGTGGCGCTGATGATCGGCCTGGGCATCGCCGTGACCCGTATTCTTCATCTGGAAAGTGCTTTCCTTGTGACCTGGTTTTTCATGGGGATTCTTCCGACGCTGCCTGCACCCGCCGTGGCTCCCCGGCGCATCCTCTGTGCGCTCCCGGTGGTGTTCATACTGGCCGCGGCGGGAATCGATGAGTTCCGCTGTATTTTTCGCCGGAGTGCCGGTTCCGTTGGAGTGATGACGACGGCAGCCATTTTGATGGTTTGCGGCGGATGGCAGGCATTTTCCATGCACAGTGAGGTGGCCGAGGCGGTGCGCAACGGCCCGGAGCGGCGTCTGGCGGAGATTGTGTGTGAATATCTTCCGGATCACCGCGTGGTGATTCTTGCGGAATCTCATACGCGGCTGGAGAAGATCATGCTTCACTGCGGGGATCTGGATTTTGATGTGTTCGGTCAGCGGATTGTGTTTGCGAATTCCGAAGATGCGCTGGATGAATGGGTTCCGGAGATAGAGCGGGACATCTCGAATGGCGGTCGGGTGCTGTTTATCGGATATGCCGGCGACCAAGGAACGCAGATGATGCGGCAGGTTCGAACCCGGTTTACCGGCGGCAGTGAATTGGTCTGGCGGTATGATCCGCATTACGAGGATCATTCAGCGGGAGATATCCTGTTTCTGGGATGGGTGTTCGAACCGGGACCGAATGCTTGAAAACCCTGAATTTCTTGACATCTCGATGGAGCTGATGCTACAAACAATGTCTGTTTTTTAACAGGTTGAAATCGAAAAACAGTCACTTTGGTTGATGGTTTTGTCAATAGAGAGGAAATGAGGAAATGGAAAAGGAACTCACACGTCCGAGAACACCTGAAACGGACACATTCTTCAAGAGCATCAGTTTGAACAACTGGCTGTGGATCGCGCTCTTTCTGTTTGTGGCGTTTACCCGGTTTCATCATCTTGGCGATAAACCGTTTCATCATGATGAGAGTTTATATGCGAAGTATATCTGGAATTTTCACACCGGCCAGGGATACAAGTACGATCCCATGCAGCATGGCCCGTTTCTGTTCCATGTGTCGCAGGTCACTCTCACCATGTTCGGCGTGTCGGATTACTCGGTGCGAATTGTTCCGGCACTGACAGGAATCGCTCTGATCTGGTTTTTGTTTTATCTGCGCCGACGCATGCCGCCGGGGGTCGCGCTGATGACCGGCTGGCTCTTCGCCATCAACTCGGTCTTCATGTATTTCCAGCGGTTTCTGCGTCATGACCCGCTGTTTTCTCTGTTCGCCGTCTTGTCGGTGTTTCTGGCGCTTCTGTGGTTTCACGATAAGAAACAATGGCAGTTCTATACGTTCTCAGCATGCTGCGCCATCCTGTATTGCATTAAGGAAAACGCATTCATCCACTTCCTGACGATGTACATTTTTGCCTTCGGGTTTCTTCTCGTCTGGTGGTTTTTCCGGAAAAACAAGCTGTCCGAACTGTTTGCGCAGTTTCCCATGGCGTTCAAAGTCATGGCTGCCGTCACATACTGGGGTATCTCGTTTGTGATTTACGCCATTGTCAATCAAGAGGGGAAGGCATGGTTCGGGAACTGGGAAAAAGCCCTTCATACCTATTGGATCGTGGTGTACATCCTGTTTTTCCTCGCCATCGGTTATCTTGTATATCTGGGCGAAAAAGTCCGATCCAATCCCGATGCAAAACCCCTGAAAATTACGCCTGAGTTTTTTAAGGACAGTCACATCTTTGCCATCGGTACCATCCTGTTTTTTGGTATCATCGTCCTGCTGTATACGACTTTTTCAAGGAATCCCGACGGCTTCTGGGGCGCCATGTACAAATGGTACGAATACTGGATGCATCAGCACAGTATCGCCCGGATTGCTGGACCGTTTCATTACTACCATCACCAGATGCTGATCTACGCGTTTCTGCCGCTCAGTGTCACCCTGCTGGCACTCATGGGCCGCGCCATCCGCAGAAACCGGCTGATCTTCACCGGGTACATCGTTTTTTCGATGCTGATCATCTGGGGATTTAAAACCATCAAATCACCGCTGCCGCTGACCAAGGACTCTCTGTTTACCAATGAGCACCTGGCCATGGCGATTGTCGTGCTGCTGGGCGGTGTCCTGATGACACTGTCCTATTTGTTTCAAAAGGCGACGTTCAAGGCGTTTCTTGTCTGGTGGATCACTTTTTCCTACCTGATTTATTCATATCTGCAGGAAAAAGTTCCGTGGCTCACAATGCATATCATCACTCCGATGATCCTGTATGCAGCCATCGTCCTTGTCGAGTTTTTCCGGGATAAGAAATCGTATTACGCCTGGTCGCGCTGGACCGCGAAGATTCTGCTGAGCATTGTGATCATCTACGCGGTTCATACATCGGTTCAACTTTGTTTTTATAACGAAGCGGATCCTGTGGAGCAGATGGTCTATGTCCAGACGACCTACGAGATTCCTGAACTTGTGAAGGAGATCGAGGAGATCGCCCGGTGGGAGAATACGCTGCACGAGAAGGAACTGCCCATGGTGATCAATGGGCATGCCACGTGGCCGCTGTACTGGTATCTTCGGGACTGGAAGGGGATCAGCTATGGAACCAATGTCAATCCTGCACAGCATCGCATCGTGATCTGCAACTGGGAAGACCGGCATAAATTCGCTGAAAAGTGCGGGGACAAATACGTCGTCCGGAAATACGGTCTCCGGGCCTGGTTCCTTCCGCGGTTGAACGATGTGAAGAAGGACGGAAAATTCCTCAGGAATGCCTGGCGCTGGGTCATGTACCGCGAGCGGTTCAATCCCAGTCTGTATGGTGCGCAGATGATCTGCGTCTTTACCCGGAAGGATGTCTCACGGTTTGACTGGAGTGTTGACCTTGGTGCAGCGCCGGAACCTCCGCAGCAGCGGGAACCGCCCCGCCGCGATGCCCGGGTGGTACCCAATCTGATGCAGTTCGGAAGTTTTGGTTCCCAGGCCGGGAATTTTAACACGCCTAAGGATATCGCCGTGGATAAAGACGGGAACATTTTCGTGGCGGATCTGAAAAACAACCGGATTGCCAAGTTTGATAAGGATGGGAAATTCCTGCTGGAGTGGGGGCGAAAAGGCACCGAAAAGGGACAGTTCGATCAGCCCATCGGATTGTGCGTGGATCCCCAGGGAAACGTATATGTTGCGGACACCTGGAATCACCGGATCCAGAAGTTTGACACCAACGGCAACTTCGAAATGACTTTCGGTGACAGCACCGTATTCTGGGCGCCGAAGGACATCGTCATTGATGACGCCGGATATCTGTATATTTCCAACACGGGATATCACAATATCAAGAAGTACACCCGGGGCGGCAAGGAGGTCTGGACGGTGGGCACCAAGGGAAGTGGACCGTTGCAGTTCACCGAGCCGGTGGGACTGGCCCTGGATAATCTGGGACGCGTGTATGTGGCGGATACTGCAAATAAACGCATCTCGGTGTTTGACAAGGACGGTCACCATGTGAAGCAGATCAATGCATACGGACTGGAAGAGTATTACACCGAACCGTTTTTATCGTTTGATCCTGAAGATAAAATCATCTACATGACGGATTCGAGGAATCATAACATCCAGATGTTCGATACGAATGGAAGCTTTCTGGGTTTCTGGGGCCGGGAGGGCAACGGGAACGGTCAGTTCAAACAGCCGCTGGGTATCGAATGTTCCGGTGGCAGACTGTATGTGACCGATGCGCAGAATCATAACGTACAGGTATTCGATACGCAGCGAGTGAATCCCTGATTCCGGGAGTGCGGATCGCAAATGAAATGCCGGCGGATGAACGGTTGGACGGAGGTTGCTGAGAATGAGTCATGATATCCTTCTATTTTTCCAGTGGTGGTTCAGCCTCCTGGTGATCGGACTGGTTGCATGGCCGCTGGCCCGGCGTTTTTTCAGGAGTTTCGAGGACACGGGATACATGCTGTCCAAGGGCCTGGGACTGATTCTGGTCGCCTTCATCAACTGGATACTCAGCTCGCTGCATATTCTTCCGTTTTCCATGGTATCGGTGATCATTTCCATCGGGCTTCTCGGCGCCGCCTCATGGTGGTTCAAACCGTGCCCGTTTTCCGAGTTTGCGACGTTTCTTAAAACCCGCCGGAAAATGATCCTGGTGGTGGAGGGCGTATTTTTCACGGCGTTCCTTGCGTTTACTCTGGTCCGCATGGCCAATCCCGATATCGCGCAAACCGAGAAGATGCCGGATTACGCGTTTCTGAATGGTATCGTTCAAAGTGATTATTTTCCTCCCCGGGATCCCTGGTTCGCCGGCGGTACCATCAACTATTTCTATTACGGTCACTACATCGTCGGTCTGGTGACTCAACTAACCGGAGTGCCGCCGGAATACGGATACAATCTCGGAATCGCCATGATATTCGCTCTGACACTGATCACGGCCGCGGGAATTTCGTTCAATCTGATACGGCGTCTCTGGTACGGCATCACCGGCGGCCTGCTTGTGGCCTTTATCGGGAACCTGGATTGTGCGGTCCAGCTTATGTCCAACCTCGGCGATATCGCGTCCGGTGACAAGAAGTTCTTTCCGTTCACGTGGTTTAACTGGTGGATGAGTTCCAGGGTCATCGTCCGGGAAGGTGTGGATGTCACGATCAATGAGTTTCCCTTTTGGAGTTACATTCTCGGGGATCTTCACGCACATATGAACGTGGTACCGATATCACTGCTTGTCCTGGCCATCATCCTGGAGCTGTTCCGGAGTGCCGGCGATGGTCTGGAGAATCTTGGTCCGGGACGGGATAAATGGTTCCGCCTGGGTATTACCGCCATCGTTCTGGGTGCCATTCCCTGCGCAAATACATGGGACATGCCAACCTATTTCGCACTCACCGTCGCCGCCCTGCTGCTTGGACGGCAGTTTGCCATCGCATCCCGGGATCCCCTTGCCGGTATCCGCACCGACTCTGTTTCCGTCATCCAGATCATTACCTCACCGCTGATCGAACTCAAACAGCGGGTTTTTCAGCGCCAGAACCGGATGTGGCGCGGTATGCTGTGGTCCTGGGCGGCGATTGTCATGGTGATTGCCGGGACCCGGATTCTGTATCTGCCCTTTTTCCTGAATTTTCATCCCGCCGGTGTGCAGGGCATTCGATGGGTGAATGCCGAACAGCGCACTCTGGCAGGGGATTTTCTGACCATTTACGGGTTTTTCTTTTACATCCTTGTACCATTTGCCGCAGCGTTGATTGTGCCTCGACTCACCCGGATGAATGAACGTCTCAAACCTCTCGTGGGTGTTGCCGCACTGGTTCTCTTTTTCTTTTTCATGGTGGCGTTCGGTCGCTTCATGGTGGCGTTCTGCCTGATGAGCCTTTTCGTTGTACTGGCTGTCCCCATCAATCCATCGGAACCGGATTCCCGTGACCGGTTTTTTGTCCTGGCGCTGTTCATCATGGTTCTGCTGATTCTCCTGGGCTGTGAGTTCATCTATATCAAGGACGCATACGGGAAATCCCTGGAGCGGCAGAACACGATCTTTAAATTTTATTACCAGGCCTGGATATTCTGCGGAATTTCAGCCGCGTATGCTCTGTACTGGATCCGGGAAAAAGCCCATCGGACATTTGCCGGTATCTGGGAACCCGGTTTCAGAATTCTGTTTCTTGCGGTGCTGATGTTTCCCTTTGTGGGATCCGCGGTAAAAACCGGAAATTTCCGTGCATTCAGCAGTCCGTCACAGTTTTCGAAGGCGACACTGGATGGAATGTTTTACATGACCTGGCAGCACAAGGGTGATTACGGAGCCATTCACTGGCTGCGGAAGAATGCCGGGACCTCGGAACGGGTGCTGGAGGCCGTGGGTCCGGCATTTTCACATTACGGCCGGATCTCCGCCGGTACCGGCATGTCCACGGTTCTGGGCTGGGCCAACCACGAAAACATCTGGCGTGAGGGTGACTGGAAGACTGTGGGTGCCCGGAAAAATGAAGTAAAAACAGCATATACATCCGGGGATCCGTCAAGTATCCGGAATGTGCTGGACATGTATGACGTGAATTATGTCTATTATGGCAAACTGGAGCGTGAGCAGTATCCTTCGTCATCACCGGATCATTTTTCATTCATGGAAAAGGTCTATGAAATCCGGGACAGTGATCAGAAGATGTCGTATCTGTTCAGATATCGTTCCGCTGCCGGGGAATAGATCGAGGAGGTGTCATGGAGTCAACCGATCGCTGGGCTGAGACGACGGCAAAGAAACACCGGAACTGGTTGCTGATCTGCCTGTTTCTGATTGGTCTTGGACTGCGCCTGCATGGGTATGACTGGGGTTTTCCCCATCATTTTCATCCGGATGAGCGCCAGATCGTCGATTTCCAGACCACCCAGGTGCGGCTGGATGTGTTGAATCCCGCCGTATCCATTCCACTGCTCGTCAGAGGGGAATGGTCGGAATTCCGCAAAAAACTGGATCTGTTGAATACGAAGTTTTTCGCTTACGGTCCGCTGCCGATGTATACCCTCGCCATTACCGTGCAGTCCCAGGACACCTTTAACAAATGGGTCCGGGAATACGTCTCGAAAGGCGATTTTTCCAAACGCACCAAGCACTGGGTGAACACGACATTTACCCGGGTGGATACCGGTAAGGGTCGGATTGTGACCGGCCGGATCCTTTCGGCACTCCTGTCCGCACTGACCATCCTGGTAGTTTTCCGGCTTGCTAAATTTCTCTACAATATTAAAGTCGCCAGCCTGGCCGCCACGCTGTTGAGCTTTACGGTTCTGTCCATTCAACAGGCTCACTTCATGGTGGTGGACGGTCCGCAGACGTTCCTTGTCGCTCTGGCGATGTACTACCTGGTGCGGGTTGCCATGGGCGATCGACGCCGGGATTACTACTATGCTGCCGTGTTTATCGGTCTCGCCATGGCAACGAAATTCAGCACTGCCCCCATTGCCCTTGCATACATTCTTGCACATTTCCTATCCACATCCCGGGGACGCCGCACCGGATCCCGTGACTGGATGCACTGGATCGCCGGAGGTCTTGTTGCCGTGGCGGTCATGACCATCGTTATGCCTTTCTGGATTATCGATTCCCGCGAGTTTTTCCATGATATCGAAGAACAGCGGAATATGGTCATGGGTGTTGCCGATCTGCCGTACACGATCCAGTTTGAGGGGACAACGCCATTTTTCTACATGATTAAGAATATGTTTTTCTGGTCCCTGGGATTCCCGCTTGGAATCGCCGCTTTCGTCGGTCTCGGCGCCGCCATCCGACGGATCTGGAAAAACCCCGCGGATCTGGGAAACATTGTCATCCTGTCGTTTGTTCTTCCGCTGCTGTATTTCAACGGGACCTTTTTTGCCAAATTCCTGCGGTATACGCTGGTCATCATCCCGTTCATGGTGATTTTTGCCGCCCGATGGCTGTACGGCATGAAAACGTGGGCCGGCCGGGGATGGTCCCGGGCCGCCACTGCGTTTGTTCTTGTGGGGACTATCGGATGGGCTGCAGCCTTCCAGACCATCTATCTTCAACCGCATACCCGGCTTCAGGCATCGGATTGGGTGTATCAAAACATCGAAAGAGGGATGCATATCGTCCAGGAAAGCGGCTGGGACGATGCATTACCCGTCACGACGGACAACGGCAATGCCGGACTCTACGAAACCCGCCAGCTGGGCATTTACAAGGAACCCGATAACGAGCGCCGGGCTGAAATCATGGCGGACGTTCTGGAATGGGGCGATGTCGTTATCCTGTCCTCCCGCAAACACTATGGATCAGTCTGCAGAGTTCCCGGTCGATATCCCGTATCCTGCAGTTTCTACAAGCTGCTGTTTGATGAGCGACTGGGATACCGGCATGCGAAAACCTTTGACAATCCACCGGCTCTGGGTTCCCTGGTCTTCCGGGATGATCGGGCCGACGAGAGTTTCCGGGTGTATGAACATCCCCGGGTGGATATCTTTGTCAAGGAAAGCGCGTTGTCCAAAGAACGTATCACCGCGCTGCTCGTGGCACCCCCCCTTGATGTTGCGGATA